>Ga0080004_1122775_pt1 | contig 93887 bp, 94 predicted proteins | sample WasSprMetagenome_FD_69207 | JGI IMG/M metagenome (GOLD analysis project Ga0080004, IMG submission 69207) | Sulfidic aquatic microbial communities from Washburn Spring, Yellowstone National Park, USA - WS (SPADES assembly) (version 2) | ecosystem: Environmental > Aquatic > Thermal springs > Hot...
TTCTGCCATAGAACCCAAGAAAGGCTACTGGGTATATGCGGATGAACCATTTCAGATAGAGACTAAGGACTGGATAGAACCTCAAGACAAAACCATAACCCTATATCCTAACTGGAACTTAATTGGCTGGATTGGGGATGATGGAAAATCCGTAGATGAGGCCCTTTCATCATTGGGTGATAAATGGATCATCATCTGGGGATGGGAGGATGGTATATGGAAGGCAAGACATAGAGATCCTGATGTACTTCTGGACGTCGAACCTCTAAATATTCTGAACCATGGGAAGGCATACTGGATAAAGATGACAAATGAAGCCATGTGGGGGCAGGAATGAAATGAATAACTTCGCCTTTACGCAAGCATAGCAAAAAGTTTTGAGGAAAGAAGAAATGCGTGGTGCGGCCACTTGACAATTGGATTCCATTTCCATATGATCCATGTAAGAACCGGGCAATGAGAGAGACATTAAGATATTTGAAAAATGCGGAGGAGATATTAAAGAAGGTTCCTCGAGAGGGAAATACTTATACTTACCTCAAGCCTGTGAGAGAGGCAATGGGAATAGCCTACCTTGCAGTCCTTGAGACAATAGATGAGTATCTTCTAAAGAAGGGATTAACGAAAAAGGAACTTCCCCGCTCAGTAGATGCCTATAGAAAGGCATTAAAGAAGTATATAGCAGTTCATGACGGGAAATTATTAAGAGAGTTTGAAAAGCTTTATGATGCCCTCCATATAGCAGGTTATTATAGAGGGCTTCTTTATGATGTAAATATGGTTAAAGATGCCCTAAAGGCTGCGAGAATTTTTATTGAGAAGATAAAGTGAGTTACCTTTTGAAATGAGGACAGGTAAGATGAGATTGAAAGGAACTATTGAACTACCGCAAGTAGCATATTGACCAACTGTTGAAAGGAGTCTAAAATCTCTTGTTGGATTTGGAATGCTAAGCTGTTGTTTGGTTGTTTCATGGTAGCCTCCCCTTTCTCTCAAGGCCTTACACAATTAATGAAACGCTACCAAGTTAAATCTTTCCCAGAGTCTCTTTATTAGATAGTGACCGTAGTTGACTATCTTACCTTCTGATATTCTTCTTAAGTCAAGCTCTCAGATAGTGCGATTCTGGCGAGTTTTTTAAAGGATTCCGTGTTTAAGAAGTCTTTGAGCCTGCCAAGACTGAATAGATACCTTTGTCTTATTCTGCCAGAATCATCCCTGATTCCCTCTACAGCATAGACATAGGGAACATTCCAAGATGAGCGGACAACCTTAAGGAACACGAAGGGATTAGAGAGAAGTGAAACTACGGGATATTTGGGGCTAAGTTGATAAACTCAGGAGGGCTCTCAATACACAAACAATAATTTTACTCCATGCTTCTCTCTTAAGGGCATTCTCATAAGCATGGGTGGGAGAACTTAGAGGGGTGCCCGGTTAAAAGCGGAGTAGTACAGTTCTTGGTTTCGAGCTTCACAAAAAGTTCATACTTTTTCTTGCAGAAATTATTCCGAGTAAACGAGCCTGGCGTCTGAGATGTTAAGCTCGAGCATCTTTATTGTCGCTTTGAGCCTAACTAAATTCCTCTTTACAGCTTCTATGTCCCCAGAGAGTCTTTCAAGGTCACATGCTGCTTTTTTTATTTCCTTTATCTTTTTGTCCATCTCCTCTATGTTATAAGGGACCATCCTACACCCCCTACTGGTGCTTCCTTAAATCTTTGAATCTTTTTGCCTTCACATCATATCTCGGAAGGGAGCCGTAAGGGTGTACCTCTATCCTGTATCCTAAGTTCGTTTTCACTCTCAGCTGGTCTTTTAATCTTGTAAGAATCTCATCTTTTTTTGCCTCATAACTCGGCATTATCTCTATCTTCAGAAGGATATCATCTATATCTCCCTTTTTCGAAACTATGACCTCGTACTCATCACTTAGCTCTTTGAAACTTCTCACAACTTCCTCAATAGCGGTAGGTGCGAGTAACACACCTTTTACTTTCGTGATGTCATCAGCCCTTCCAATCACTCCCCCATCTATCATTCTAAAAGTTCTTCCACAGGGACACTCATAATCTGCCCACCTTATCACATCCTTCGAGTCAAATCGGATACACGGTTTCGCATATCTATCAAATGCGGTCACCACCATCTTTCCGTTCTTCATGGGCTCCTCTATAATCTCTCCTGTCTCCATATCTTCAATCTCCACAAGGAAAAACGCTTCATTAACATGTAGACCCCTCTGCTCCGTGCACATATAACTCCAGGCACCTATTTCTGTTGCTCCAATATGGTCGTAAACCTTTGCACCCCACGCTTCTTCCATTCTTTGCTTCGTTGTTGGTATACTTGCTCCGGGTTCACCTGCGCAGGTGATTTTCTTTATGCCTATTGATCTTGGGTCTATACCCATCTTCCTTGCCGTATCTGCCATGCCCAATACGTAGGTTGGTGTGGCCGCAAATGCGGTACATTTGAGCTCCTGCATCTTCAAGATCCTCGCCTCAGTGTCAAGCACTCCTCCTGGAACTACCTCACATCCGATCTTCTCTCCTGCGTAATGTGCGGCCCAGAAGGCAACGAATATGTTGTAGCCGAATGGAAGAAAGAAACGATCAGTGTCTCTGTAGCCCTGGGCGTAAAGTATGTATGCCCAGCATTCAGACCACCATTCCCAGTCCTGCCAGGTATCCGCTTGATAAACGGGTGTTCCTGTGGTACCACTTGTCTGTCTGAAGACAACAACATCTTTTAAGGGTACTGCGAGTATATCTCCGTAAGGGAATGGTTCCCTCTGCTGCACATCCCTCAGCATTGCCTTGTCAATCTTCGGAACCTTCTTTATGTCTTCGTAGGACTTTATATCTCCAGGCTCAATCCCCGCATCCTTATAAAGTTTCCTGTAAAAAGGTGAATTTTCGTACGCCCACTGGAAGATCCTCTTGAATTTTTTTATTTGCAATTCCCGGAGTTTCTCGCGGGGCATCGTTTCAAGTATAGGGTTCCAGTATCTATTATCCTTTTCCGCCATGCCTACCTCCGCACTATTTTTAAAATCGAAGAAATGGGAGATGTCAAGACTTTTTCAGCCTTACTGGTTCAGTTTTATAGTCTTCATAGCCCTTTCCATTAAAAGTTCATAACTACTCTTTTTACCAACCACAGGCTCAGCCTTCTTTTTGCTCCAAACAGATTCTGCCCTGGCCTGGAGTATGAAAACGTTGTTCGGAAATTCAAAATCGATGTCAATAGCCCATTCAATATCCATTGGAATCTTATAGTGATCTTCAATCAGCTTCGCCAGTCGGACGAGTTCCATTATTTCCTTCTCCTCAAGGCAGCACTTCCTCTGATCTTCCTCAGGTACTTCCTTGTACACTGCCTTTTTCTCATTTGGGTCATAAACGTATTTTAGATTTTTGCATGATACCTGTTTCTCGTTCACCTCAAGTATGACCTTGTCCACGACGAACCTGTCAGGGGTCACATTTCCTGATACGACCCCTTCGCCTATGCCCCAAGCGCCTTCAATTACTATCTTTGAGAGATCTCCATTCACGGGGTTGAGGGTGAACATCACGCCCGCACATTTTGCATTGACCATTCTCTGAACTATGGGCGCAATTATCGCTCTTTCATGGTCTATACCTTTTCTGTACCTCGCAGCAGTGGCCCTCGAAGTGAAGACCGAGGCCCAACATTTCTTTACGTAATCTATAACCCTATCAGCCCCTTTTAGATAATGATACGTGTCCATAAGGCCAGGAAATGAAGATATTTCACTATCTCTTATTGCAACTGATGATCGGACTGCGACGAAAGGATCATCTTTACCAAGGGAATTGTAGCCATCTACTATCTCTTCCTCTATCTCCTTTGGCATAGGAGCGTTCTCTATTAGAGAACGAATATTTTCCGTTTTTTTATCAAGATCAGCGATATCCTCGTAGTCTATGGTTCTCGCAATTCCAAATACATCTCTTTCCAAACCATTTTCCTTCAAGTGATGGAAAAATGCGTCTCTAATTATGCAAAACCCGTACGGAACGTTAAGTCCTATACTCGTCAGCTCTCCAAGATGTGAAGCTTTGCCCCCGCATATCTGGAACATATCCTTCCTTATTTCTCTGAAGGTTTTTGTAAACCTTCCCATTTTAAGTCCTCCTGTTTTCTTAGGGGGCTTTTAAGCCCCCTTTCTATTAGGCTGCCCTTTTAAGGATCGTTACTACACCCGTATCTCCGTCCACCCTGATTATATCCCCTGTCTTTATAACCTGGGTAGCAACACCTGTGCCAGTAACAGATGGGAGTCCGTACTCCCTTGCTACAATCGCAGCGTGGCAGGTAACTCCACCGATATCCGTAACAGCAGCCTTTATCTTGGTAAAAACAGGCGCCCATGAGGGGTTCGTGGAAGGACATACAAGTATTTCCCCCTCTTTTAATGCCACAATCTCTTCCAGCTTTTTCACGACCCTCGCAGGACCCTCTGCCTGGCCCTTCGAGGACGCAAATCCCTTTATCTCTACCACTTCTTCTGGTTTCACAGAAACCCCTTTTAACCATTCCTGAACCTTGTCCGTCGTTATGCCCCAGAGCATTACTGTAAATGGTTCCGCAACCTCCTTCGGAGGAACTCCAAGGGCAGGCGATGGGGACCATTTTGCGGCAGCTTCAAGTATCTTTCTCCTCTTTTCCGCCTTTTCTGACCATTTCAAGGTGGGAACACCTTCCCCTAAAGCCCAGGCCGTGCAAACATCTTCTATAATGGTTGGGATCTCTAACCTATTGAACATGAATATGTCGTCCTCATTTTTAAAGGCCCCTGCATTCACGAGGGTCCTTCCGACCTCCCTTACCTTTTCAAACCAGATCGTGTGTAGCCAGTTCTCAACCCAGAATATGTGGCCCTCAGCGAACCTGTAGAGAGTAAGACAGTCATTATACGCATTCTCAAAGCTCGATCTGTCCTCCTCAGTCTTTATCAGTCTCTTGTACTCATTCACCAGTTTCTCCCTCGCATCGGCGATCTCGGATAGGGATCTCTCTATTTTTTCTCCCCTGTCGAGTCTTTCCAGATAATCTTTGAGGTATCTAAAAGGTATATCCAGCTTATTTATCCAGCTCCCCTCATAGTGGTACCATCCACTCGCACAGCTAACGTAAAACCATGGATCCTTTGAGTCTTCAAGCTCATCGAGCCATCTCTGTCCCACTTCGAATTTCTTGAGTTCCTCAATCTTCTCTTTGGCAGGTGTATCCTTCTTTAGAATTTCCGCAACTCTTGGTTCTGCATAGGCTCTTCTTGCAAGCCTACAGAGTTCTTCCTCGGGTTTGAACATGTAAGCCTCAACACCAGCTATCATCTTTCCTATTGCGCTTTCGCTTATTCCAGGGAAGAGTTTCCTCGCAAGATCGGCAAACATCAAATAGTACAGGTAGCACAGGTTCAGCAGGTTGAAATGGTACTGCCATCCTTTGTAAGTGAGGTTTACCATCCTATCAAATGCCTCCATCAGTTCGTAAGCCTGTGTATATCCCCTGTAATAATTCGGGTAGACTTCTTCCCTTCCCAGGTACTTTGGAAGAACCTGAGGAACCTTCACATTCCTTAACTCTTCTCCAAGCTCTCTAAACTTCTTTAGCCAGTCATCCCAAAGTTCATCGTAATGCTCCACAGGATAGTGAGCCCTTTCCCCAAAGTACTTTGCCTTCTCTGCTATAACCTCGTCTGGCGGCGGCTCAACAGCGCATATGTACTGATAGCAACCAACTATTCTGTGCGCCACACCTTGAGCTGGCGGGATGCAGAAAACCCTTGTGGTATGTTGAGAAAGGGAAATCTGCCATGCCTGCTGGAATATCTGGTCAAGTGGCGGCATTGGATCAGGTGCGTGGATCTTGTCAAGGTACCAGAACTGCCTTTTCTCCCACTCCTCCCTTTCCTTTCCGAAAAGGAAATGTGGTGGATACATCTCCTCCCAACCTGAGAGCTCCTCAGGTATCTCTTTTAAGTACTCATGCGGATCAGGAAATCTGTTCATACTACACCCCCCTTACTTGAATATTGGCTTTCCCATAGGCAGAATTGGTCTTTCAAAATGTTCTCCAAGAAGAAGCGCTGAAGAAGCATAAATACAGAAAGCGGAAAAGAATATGAGCAACCATCCCCCTATTACTCCCGCTGTCTCTGAACCACTCCAAGCATTGATGGAAAGAAATAGGAACGCAACCCCTACTTCAGCGATGCCTAAAAGCAAAAACCAGCTTGCTCTCCCGAAGCCAATGGCGAAAACCTCAGTTATGATGAAGAGCACAAACCAGAAAACTCCAAGAAGTTGCGGAGTAAAAGCACCTGGCTTGGGAGCCATAAAAACCATCTCGTAAAGAGTAAACGCAGCGCCCATTGTAATCACGGTTCCAAAAAGACAACAGATAGTGGCAAGAAGAACCTCTCCCCGTCTAAAAAGTATTATCCCTCCAACAAGTTGCGGGATAACACAGGAAAGTAAAACCCCAATAATGAGAGGTACAGTCGATTCTGGAACGAGGCGAGCGAAGACGAAACCCGCGCATGCTGTGAGAACCGCAACGGACTGAATTGCCCATGGTCCTGTATGAGACCACTGTTTTTGTTCCATAATCCCCCCTTTAATGGTCTTTATGTTACTTCTATCTAAGAGTCTCTAAAAGCCAAACAGAAAGTCAAATTACATTATCTTATGTACTATAAAAAAAAGTTATGACATTCACGTGCATATAAGGGACTTAGACTTCAAATCATCGATATAGCTGACGAATAGATCGATGGCATGGTTCGTTCTGTTCGATTTTAAAAAGACCACGCATACTTCAAGAAAGAGAGGTTCTTTGATCTGTACTATCCTCAGATGCTTTTTCTCTTCCTCAGATATAGCCCTTTTTATGAGAATAGAAATTCCTCTCCCCTCTATTACCCACTCCTTTATGAACTCCGTACTTTTCACTTCGAATACTATGGAAGGCTTAGCACCCACAGATTCAAATGCTTCAAGCGCAACTTTCCTTGTAGCCGAGCCTTCCTCCCTCATTATTAAGGGATACTCCGCAATCTCTTTAAGCGAAACAGACTCTCTCTTGGAAAGGGGATGTTTCCCATCTGTTATAAGTACGAGTTCCTCTTTTACGATTGGGATGATCTCCATTCTCTTCGACGCTCTCGGGTTTGCCACAATCGCGATGTCCACTTCTCCCTTCATGACCTTCTCCAGCATCTCCTCCGTATTCGCGAGATCCAGCTTGACCGTGATCTTAGGATAACTTTTCACGAACCCCCCAAGAACAGTGGGCACGAAGACTTTTGAATAAACAGTAGTCGTGGCCATTTTAAGTACTTGGGGTTCCCCGTTTTTCATTAGCCTTATGGCCTTTTCCAGATCCTGTGCGAGGGATTCTATCTTCTCCGCATAACGGAGAACCGCTTTTCCTTCCCCGGTAAGCCTAACACCGTTTTTGGTTCTTAAAAGAAGCTTCCTACCGATTTGAGACTCAAGCTGCTTTATATGATTTGAAACACCAGGCTGCGTTATAAATAATGCCTCTGCAGCCTTGGAGAAACTGTTTAGCCTTGCAACGGTTGAGAAAACAAGAAGGGAAGTCAAAGAATAGGAGAACATAATTTTTTATTATATACCATAAGGACAACTGAATTGACAACGGAACCTTTTTTGTACATCATAGGAAAAAGTTTAGAAGGAGGGATTTATGGATCTTCGGGAATACATATCGATATGTGAAAAAGAGGGTGAGTTAAAAAGGATAAAAGCGGAGGTCGATTGGGACCTCGAAATGTCTCACATCGCAAAAATAAATGAGGAAAGGGGTGGACCGGCACTCCTTTTTGAGAATGTAAAGGGTTATAAGACTCCCGTTCTTTCGAGCGCATGTACTACAGCGTCAAAACTGGCTTTGATATTAGGTATGCCAAAAAATTCGACCCTCTATGAACTTATGGAAGAATGGGTAAAAAGAACGAAGAATAAAGTTCCTCCTAAGGAGGTTCCAACAGGCCCTTGCAAGGAGAACGTTTTAAAGGGAGAAAAGATCGATATATTTAAGTTTCCTGTTCCGAAGCTATTTCCAAGGGACGGTGGCCGGTATTTTGGGACAACAGCTTACACAATAACAAAGGATCCCGAGACAGGTTGGATAAATATAGGGGTTTATAGGCTACAGGCCCTCGACGAAAAACACTTAGGTACCCAATTCATAAAAGGAAAGCATGCAGACCAGATGCTACAGAAGTACAAGGCCATGGGAAAAAACATGCCTGTCGTAGTTTGCATTGGAGGAGATCCCATTTATTTTGTTGTTGGTGCGGCCAGATTTCCTGCCTTCGAATCAGAGTTCGATTACGCCGGTTCATTAAGAGGGCAAGCAATGGAGATCACAAGGGCTGAAACGTGCGACCTTCCTGTTCCAAAAGATGCGGAGATTGTAATTGAGGGAGAGGTCGATCCCAATCAGACAAAACCTGAAGGACCTTTCGGAGAGTATACTGGTTATTACTCTGGTGTCGGGACAACGCAGAGAAATTTTATAAAGATCAACCTAATAACCCACAGGAATGATCCAATATTCTGGTTTACCACTGTTGGAAGAGCTGTCACCGATACACATATGAACCTCGCCATAGCTTATGGCGCGACACTTTGGCAAGAACTTTTGGCAATGGGGATCCCGGGCATAAAGGGTGTCTACTGTCCTCCCGAGGCAGCAGGAAGGTTTATAGCAATAATTTCCGTCAAACAGATGTATCCTGGACATGTGAACCAGGTCGGAACTGCTGCTATATCTACAGAAATGGGGCACTATGGGCTTAAAACGGTTATAATCGTTGACGATGATATAGATCCCTGGGATATTCCAAGAGTACTTTGGGCTTTAGCATTCAGATTCCAGCCCTCAAGGGCGCAGATCATCTCAAGGGGTAGATCAACCCCCTTAGATCCTTCGCTTCCGATAGATCAGAGGGATATTACTTCCAGGATCATAATAGACGCAACAATCCCCTTCGAGTGGAAGGAAAAACCCGTTCCAATTGAGCTCGATCCTAATGTGGTAAGGAGGGTAAAAGAGAGATGGACTGAACTTGGACTTTAGGAGGGGGAAATGGCGATCGCCATAATCGGGATGTTTGACGAAAGAGAAGATATTCTAAGACTGATTAGAGAGAAAATAGAGGAGAAGGGGCAAACCCCTCTCCTCATCGATATCTCTATCGGAACTGGTGGCATAAAAACCTCCCTTCACCTGGATGTAACGAACGAGGAAATAGCTTCTCAAGCGGGCGCAACCATAGAAGAAGTCCGGAGCATGGTTCAGAAAGAGCGAGACAAGGCGGTCTCCATTATGGGAAGTGGCCTTCTAAAGAAAGTAAAGGAGCTTTACGAAAAGGGTACAATCGAAGGCCTCGTCGTAGTTGCGGGCATGACGGGAACATTTATATCCCTCGAAACACTTAGGTCCCTTCCCTTCGGCTTCCCAAAGGTTCTTGTCTCAAGTGTGGCTTCCATGCCAGCCTATGCAACAAAATTCTCAGAATATTTCGGGGTAAACGACGTTTTCGTGATGAACACAGTCGTTGATACTGTGGGGATGAATCATCTTATAAGGATGCTTGCTATGAATGCGGCCTCTGCCATCTGTGGAATGGTGGAGGCAAAATCCCTAAAATCAAAGCCAGAAAAGAAGATGTTAGCTTTAACCGAATTCGGTTTTTGCGAGAAAGGAGCATTCTATGTGAGGGAACTCCTAAAGGAGAAATTCGAGTGTGTCTCATTTCATGCTGTGGGACTCGGGGATAAGGCAGCAGTAAATCTCGCCAAACAGGGGACTTTTTCCGCTTTTCTCGATATGGTTCCAGCTGGCTTTAGCGAATACCTCTTCGGAGGGAATAGGGCAGCTGGTCCAGATAGATTAAGGTCCTTGGAGACATTGAAGATACCATACATCCTGACTCCCTGTGGATTCGATATGATAAGCTGTGGGCCCTATGAGAGAAAGGATAAGAATGACCCTCTCTGGGTAACAAGGAAGCTCTCAGAAAGGAAGCTCTTTATTCAGGATGCCATGAGGGTTCAGGCAAGAACATCGAAAGAAGAGATGGAGGAGATAGGGTATAAGGTTGCGGAGGAGCTAAATAGGTATAAATACAAAGAGATGGTAAAATTCCTTATCCCCAAAAAAGGGTTCTCTTCCATAAGTGTTGAGGGGGGACCATTATACGATCCGGAAAGCGATGAGGCTTTTATAAAGACTCTAAAGAAGCATATTGATCCAAGAATAAAAGTATATGAAGTTGAAACCCACATAAATACCATGGAGTTCGCTCAAGCGATGGTAAAAGCACTTTTTGACGCCTTAGGGGCTCTTTAAAATCTTTCCTCTTTATGCAAGAATAAAAGGGTATGAAAAAGATCGTATTAGGGATAACTGGTGCATCAGGCGTGATATACGGGGTGAGATTGCTTGAGGTATTATACGAGAAGGAAGTGGAGACCCATTTGATCATCACACCTCAGGGGCAAAAAAACCTGAAGTTAGAAACCTCATTAGAACTATCCGACTTAGAAAAATGGGCAAAGAAGGTGTACGATTATGATGACCTCTCTGCTCCATTAGCGAGCGGCTCATTCTTGACAGAAGGGATGATCATAGCTCCTTGTTCTATAAAAACACTTTCCGCAGTCGCCAATTCTTTCAATGAAAGTCTCCTTGTGAGGGCAGCTGATGTAACATTAAAGGAAAGGAGAAAACTCGTTCTTCTTGTAAGGGAAACGCCTTTGCATGAGGGGCACCTAAGACTAATGATCAAAGTTACAAGAATGGGCGGGATAATCTTACCCCCGGTACCTGCATTTTATCACGGCCCAAAAACTATACAGGATCTGATAGATCACACGGTGGGAAAGGTTCTGGACCTGTTTTCTATAGATGCGGGAATATATAGACGCTGGGGGCAATAGTTGGGTTCAAAATCGGTACTTATAATCGCGACCCTTGATACAAAAGGAAGGGAAGCTTCTTTTCTTGCAGACTGGATAAGAGAATTTAAGCTCAATCCCGTCCTCATGGATGTGGGTATAGGAGATTCTGAAAGTAAGCCCGAAATAAAAAAGGAGGATGTGATTTCTTTAGCAGGTTACACTATTCATCAGGTAATAGAAAAAGGGAGACCCTTCTACGTAAGGGTTATGCAAAAAGGTGCACTCTCAATAGCAAGAAAGCTTTTAGAAGAAGGGAGTATACATGGTGTGATAGGCATCGGGGGAGGAACAGGGACATCTATTGCAACTTATATCATGAGGTCTCTTCCATACGGATTCCCGAAGGTTATGGTATCTACTGTTGCTTCAAGAGATGTGAGAGAATACGTTGGGTTAAAAGACATAGTTATGTTTCACACCGTTGCAGATCTATTAGGATTCAATAGCTTCACGAGATTCATCCTTAAGAAAGCTGCTACGGCTATTGCTGCAATGGTCCAGGATGAAACAAAATTTTTTCCAGATAAGCCTTTGATCGCCCTCACAGCATACGGGATAAATTCTAAGTGCGCAAGTTATATCGAGCCAATGGTAAAAAAGCGTGGGTACGAGCTTATATGCTTTCACGCGAATGGAACCGGAGGATTGGCAATGGAAGAGATGGCAAAGGACGGGTTGATAAAAGGGGTGCTCGATCTCACCTTGCATGAAATTGCAGACCACGTGTTCGGAGGGTATTGTAAAGGAGCAGGGGAGGATCGACTGGAAATAGAATGTGCCTCTGGAGTCCCGATAGTTATTGCACCAGGAGGTCTTGACAATGCTGTCTTTTCTCCCCATTATCCAATGCCTAAAAAGTTATCTGGAAGGAGAATCCATCATCACGATGAGCGCTTCTGCGTAAGAATGGGCGGTGAAGAGATGGAACTATTTGCGGAAATGATAGCAAAAAAGCTAAACAATGCAAAAAGTCCTCTCAAGGTTCTAATCCCTAAAAGAGGATTTTCTGAGATAGATATGGAAGGCCAGGAATTCTATGACAGAGAAGCGATCAACCTTTTTTCTTCGGAGTTGAGAAAAAGACTGAGGGAAGATATAGAGATAGAGGAAGTAGATTGTAATATAAGTGAGCCCAGCTTTGCGAAGAAGGCAGTAGATTCCCTTTTCTCGATGATGGAGAATTTGTGAGATTCCTTTTTTTACTTTCCCTTTACCTTAATCCGTCCTCCTTCTTTGCCTCTTCTTTTTTTAGTCCTCCAACTCTTGCATGCGGCCTACCCCCGTCAGTAATAGCAATAGCAACAACTATCTCGTCAGATTTTGGTGCGTCGTTTATCGACACTGTCATACCATCGAAATGGGAGCGAACAAATGCTGCGTCTTTGTAATGTAAGGGTATGTCTACTGTGTCACCCATACGGCCAATCTTCTTAACAGAGGGTATGATAGCTTTTCCGCCCCCCACAGCGTTCCTCAAGGGAGTACCGAGTTTAGGATGCAGGATCGCTGCTGCGTGTTCTAACTCCCCTTTTTCCCCTACTATAGCAGCTTTCCCGTAACTTTCAGGGGTTCTTCCACTTCCAAGGGCCTCAACTGCCCTTTCACCAAGGATCCTGCCAAGTTCCTCTCCAAAATCTATAAGTACGTCCAGATTCTCCTCATAAGTGCCTGCGAAGGGGTTCTTGATCACAGCCAAGGTAGCAACCTTTCTCAAAGGTCTTTCCGCCTTCTTCTCCCCATCTGAAAAGACGTCCTCGATTATCGTTACTATCTTTCTTATTTCCATACAACACCTCCAGTCTTATTTTTTTTCCCTCTGTGACTGTAGTTGCAATGCTCTTTTTCAAAATTATAACCGCATCGAGGATAATATCAGATTTCTTCAAACTTTTAGCGTAATCTAAGCCGTTTCTAAGTGCCTCTTTGATCTCATCCTCGGTGATTCCAGAGATACTTACCGTAATTAGATCATCCGGAATGTCTGTGGTCGGATCTACATCCTTCCCCTTTTTTCTTATAACGTTTTTCGATTCAACATTCGTGTGGTTACATATTGCAGTTGCCGCTGCATCGGCAATAGCGCCACTTCTTGCCACTACCGTTCCTATCTCTGCCAAACCGAGGGTCAAACTCCTGCCACCTATTCCGCTCGTAGCCACTCCAAACTCACTTAAACCCCTGAGAAGCAGCATAAATCCGGTGTGAGTCTTCTTATTTATGTCTCCTATTGAGATCCTTACCTCTCTTTCTGAGTCCCCACTAAAAATAGATATGTCACCGCCGTTGTTAATAGATATGAAGTCAAAACCATCTTCTTTCAAAAAGTCTCTTACCTCATCCGATATGGCACCGGCCACAGAGGCCATTGGTGTTAAATTCTCCTCGTCAACCAGCTTTACAGCCTCAATCATCCTTCTCACAGTGGGTGGCATCCTATTAAACTTCTTGATCTTGAATGCCTTCTGCCTCAAAATAGGCAAGTGTTCCCTTAGGTCTGAAAGGATCTTTCTTATAAATCCTTCAATTTCCTCCCTCGAAGGCTCATAGGCCTCACGAGACTTTTCCGCTCTTATGGTCATACATACTGGCCCTATATCTACAAGCATGTTAACTTACCACTTCCTTCACATCCCTTATCGCTTCTATGTGACCACCTATTGCTTTGAAGGTCTCCAATGTCATCGTATATTCGATTGGTATAATGAAGGACGGGGTTGGCGAAAGGTATATGCTTCCAAACCTTATCTTTCCAAAATCGACGATGAAATTTATACCTCCTCCTGGGAAAATGAAAGGTTTTGCCCCTCCAATAGTGATTTTAACCTTCCCTTCATGTACGGCCTTTGTGAGCTTGACAGGGTTCTTCGTAACCCCAGCACGGGCCGAACCTCCAACCCCTGCGGCTAAAACTGCACTTACAGTCGATGGCTCACAGGATTCCCTTAGTATCTCTATGAACCTTAGGGCCTCAGGTGTTGGATCTTCTTTTCTGAACTGACCGTCCCTCAATCTGTAAAACGCATAATTTTTTCCCGTCGTTTCAGTTATAAGGAGGGTCATCCCCTCCTTACACTTTTTCATGTCTACCTCTTTTATCACGGATATTGGGTCCTCTATGTCAGTTCCACCCCATCCCCTACCTTTTGGCAGAAAATACCTCCCATCCGTGCTCTTCTGTCCCTTTATCGATATGCCAGAACGTGCCTTACCAAGGTATCTTCCAGAGGGATGCTCTGTAAATAGTGCTGTTATATGTCCATCCAATATTATCACTTCATCAGCGGCCTCATAAATATAAGGTGCAAAAAGACCTGTCGTTGCACTCCCACAGCCAACTCTCATTTTTTCCTCTTTTTTTCCATCAACTAAGGGAGGACTTCCAAGGCATATTTCAATATTTGCCCCATCTTCTATTTCAAGCTTGACTCTTTTACCGTTCAGTATCTCAAATATGGTCTTTGCAGCAAAGAGCCCATCCTTAGAAGTCAATATGTTAACACCTCCTAAGGAGAGCATTTTTGAACCGTATTCCTCCGTGCATAAATGTCCTATGTGCCTTTTCCCCTTTTTTCTAACGTAGACCCTTCTCCCCTCTTCACCCATATACAGGTCTGTGTCGATTTTCAGCTTTACCCCGAAGTAGCTTAAGGGTGCCTCCGTGACAACTGTCACAACATCTATACCTTCCCTTACACCCGTGACTATAAAAGGAGAAGGCCTGAAGTCCGGATAGGTCGTTCCCGATCCTATTCCAGTTATAAGGGGTCTTTCTATTGATCGGTCTTCATCCCCACCAACCAATTTTAAAACCTCTTCATATGTGTGTACCCTTGCCTTTCTCACAATCTTCCCATCCTCATTAAAGTACCTCTTACAAGCGCCATATGAGGATGGCGGTATCCTGCACATAACAGGACAAGCATCGCATGCGGGATATTCATTATCATAGGAAGGACTGAAAACACCCTCTGGACAAACTTTCATGCATGCTGCGCAATCTACGCACCCATCTTTCACCTTAACCTTCTTTTCCTCAATCGTTATCACATCAAGAGGGCATACCTCCTCGCATATGCCGCAGCCCTTGCACTTATCGATATTGACCTTCATAATTCCTCTCCATTCTAAATACTTACCTTTCTGATAGGGGGTGGGGTATTTCTACTGACCTGAGTTCTAACTACACCATCTATGATTACCATCCCTATCCCCGGTATATCTCCTATCTCAATTGCTCCTTTAGCATCTTTCCCAGCTGAACCCATGGGGGCATCTATTATTTGAATGTCCGCATCATAGCCCTCTTTTATGATTCCATGGGATAGACCAAAAACTCTCATAGTGTTACCAGTTGCGCAGCAAATAGCGACTTCAGCAGGTATTCCGCACAGTGAAGAGATGAAATTCACAACCCTCCAGATCCCAAGTGGAATGACCCCGGTCCCAGAAGGTGCGTCATTTCCTATTATGAGTCTGTGAAGGATATTTTTGTTTTTCATGTATTTCGCGATTTCAAATGCCGATAGCGGATTTCCGCAATGGACAATTTCTATTGCACACTCTGTCTCATCTATTATCCTTATTGCTTCGGAGACAGGGACACTCGTTGGTCCACCATTCAAATGACATGCCACTGTGGGCTTTACAGTTAAGACATCGCTACATGTAACTGTGGAGCTTCCCGGCACAGATGTTCCACCCACATGCATTAAAACCTTCATACCGTATTTCTTTGCCCACTCAACCATGATCTTCGCTTCGTTGGCCGATTTGATTGTGCCAAGCCCTATCTCCCCAACAAGCCAGACCCCATCTTCAGAGAGTTCTTTAAAATCTTGCTCCGTGAGGCCCTTCTCAAGTATGAGTGCCCCCCCATAGAGCTTCACACCAGAGGGCCTTAGCCTTGAAAATGACTTTTGAGCTAAGAGCGCAAGTGCCTTCGCGCTTTTTGGGTCTTGCGGTCTGCCTGGGAGGTGAACCTCCCCTGCGGAGATCATGGATGTCACACCTCCGTGAAGACTGCTGTCTATGAAGCCAAGCTGATTTTGTCTTGGAGTAAAATCACCGAAGACTGGATGGACATGGGAATCGATAAAGCCCGGACAAACGGTCATGCCGTTTACATCTACGATTTTTTCGGCCTGAGAATCAAAATCCTTTCCTATAGCTTTTATCTTTGAGTCTTCAACGAAAATCGATAATGGACCCTCAAGTATTGGGTTTTTTATATCTCCCGTAAAAATGGTACCTATGTTTTTAATCATTAAAGTTCCCATCAGATTTACCTCCTTACTTTTAGCATTTTCTTAAGCCTCTCCATGTCACATGGTAGCTCGTATGGCCTGACTCCAGTAGCATCCGCTATAGCGTTTACTGTACTTGCTGCTTGAGGGATGAGAGCGGGCTCTCCAACACCCTTCGCACCAAATGGGCCCGTGGGTTCCTCGTCCTCCACTAAGAAAACCTCCACATCAGGCATGTCCATGGAAGTTGGTATGTAATAGTTGTCAAATGATCTTGTCTTCCCGGGTATGTACTCCTCCATGAGGGCAAAACCTAAACCCATTGCCACACCGCCTAATATCTGGCCTTTTACGTTCTTGAGATTTATAACCTTTCCAACATCGTGGCACGCATAAACCTTTATAACCTTCGTGTATCCAGTCCTTGTGTCGACTTCCACTTCTGTCATGTGTGTGGCGTAGGCATAAGTAGCGTAAGGGATACCCCTTGATGTCTCAGGGTCAAGGGCAGTTGTTGGAGGATCGAAATAACCTTCGAATACGGGATAACCTTTGTCCTTATAAGCATCTAAAATACCTTTTATGTCCCGTTTTCTGTAAAATCCTTCCTTTTCTAAGAACTCTCTCATCTTTAAGGCAGCGTTGTACACTGCCCTCCCGGATATATATGTCTGCCTGCTCGCAGAGGTGGAACCCGCATCACTCGTTAAATCCGTGTCCGCTCTCACAAGCGCGACATCTTTTTCGCTCACGTCGAGAGTCTCACAGAGGATCTGTAGTAGAACCGTGTCAGAGCCCTGTCCTATGTCACAGACGCCAGTATGTAGACATATTTTTCCATCTTCTCTCAGCGTTACATGAGCCCATGACGGGTTACTAATACCCGTATTACCCATTCCGTAGAACATTGAGCCTAAGCCAAATCCCCTAAAAGGAGTCTTTTTCTTCTTTCTCCAAAAAGGCTCAATAACTCTTAGTGTTTCAATATAACCTACACTTGCCTCTAATCTTTGTGAGGTTGCAGTCAACGAACCTTTTCTCAAACCATTCTTTAATCTAATGTCATAGGGATCCATACCACACTCATAAGCTAAAATATCCATTTGGGATTCGTGAGCAAAGGCGACCTGGGGCACGCCAAATCCTCTCATCGCTCCAGAGATCGGGTTATTCGTATAAAACATCCTGCTCTCCACTTGAACATTTGGTATCTCGTAAGGTCCGGTTGCGTGTATTGCGGCTCTTAAGCATACGGTTTCCCCGTAGGATGCGTAAGGCCCAGTATCTCCAAGGATGTCAACTTTTACCGCAAGGATCGTGCCATCTCTCTTCGCCCCTGTCTTGTACTTTATATAAAGAGGGTGTCTTTTCGTGTTAGAAAGGAAACTTTCCTCCCTCGTGAACCGTACCATAACAGGTCTTTTAGTGTGGTAAACGGCAATGGCCACATAGCCTTCAACTGTCAAATCCAATTTACCCCCAAACCCACCCCCGGTCGTGGCCTGTATTATACGGATATTTTCTTCAGGCATAGAGAGGATCCGGGATATCTCCTTCCTCTTATAATGAACATTCTGCGTAGATGAGGAGATCACAATCCTCCCTCTTTCATCAATGTAACCGAAACCAGCTTCTGTCTCTAAGAAGGCATGATCGAGCCAAGTAGTTTTATATTCCCTCTCCACTATGATATCCGAAGATTCAAACCCCCTCGCTACATCTCCCTTTAGAACCCGTCTATAAGATAGTAGATTACCTCCTTCGTGAATTAGGAATGGCGAATTCATAGCTTCGTAAGGGTCTTTTACGGAACCTATTTCCTCATAGAAGACCTCTACTAACTCAGCTGCCCTTCTACCAATTTTTTCGTTCTCCGCTATGATGAGGGCTATAGGCTCACCCACGTACCTAACCTTATTTTCAGCAAGAAGTGGCTGGTCTTTCCTTATAACTCCAAAACTGTTTGTCCCAGGGATATCCTTATAAGTCAAAATCTTTAAAACACCTTCCGTCTTAGCCGCCTCCTCAGTATTCATCCCCCTTATGTATGCATGGGGTCTATTGCTACGGACCAAAACGCCATAAAGGATGCCATCTATATGGAAGTCCGCAGCATATATGGCCTTTCCCAGAACCTTTTCTTCTGCATCAACCCTGTCGATAAACTTTCTTATTGGCATTCCCGACCCATCAATATATCGAAAAGTAGCTCTTCAAGAACAGGGAGCTTGTAAATATAGGAACTTCTCATTCCACTCTTATCTAAAATCCCGCTGATGATCATTCGAACTCCTTCTGCGATTGTGCTTTCATTTTTGTTTTTACCTCTTATATATTCCTCCGCATCTTCCGCCCTAAATGGCGAAGGAGTACAGGAACCAACAGAAATCCTTACATCCTCAAATATGTTATCGACCTCCTTAATCGCCCACGCGATAGAAAGCCGGGCAATAGAAAGAGCTGCCCTCTTTGCCACCTTTATATAACCCTCCCTATATCCCTCAAGGGCCTTTATCTCCACTTCAGTCAGTATTTCAGATCCTTCGATGGCCGTTTTATAAGGTCCAATTATAAAATCCTTTAGGAGAATGTTTCTTGAGCCTTTTTTTGACTGGAGGAGGAGTTTGGCATCATGTATAAGTAATGGAGGGATCGTATCTGCGGCGGGAGAGGCGTTTACTATGTTCCCACCTATTGTCCCTACATTTCTAATCTGGGGGCTCCCCACTAAACTACACGCTAAAGACAGACCCCTTGCCTTTTTATTTATCAAGGGATCGATACTTATCCGAGAATGGGTTTCAAGGGCTCCTATGATTATCTTTCCATCCTTCTCCCTTATGCCCCTTAGCTCATCAAGACCTGAGATGTCAACATAGCCAAGAACCGAAACTTCCTTTCTTTTTGATCTTATCAGTATGTCCGTACCTCCAGCTATGATCTTAAAATTAGGCCTTTCCAAAAGCTCGAGTACTTCGCCGATCCCGTTTTTCCCTTTTGAGATCGCTTCTTTTTTGACCTCCTCTTTCTCATCATATAGCCTTAAGGAAGCGCTTTTTACAGCTTCTATTATCTGCTGATAACCTGTACAACGACATAAGTTTCCACTTATGGCCTTTTTGATTTCTTCCGTTTCAGGCTTCTTATTTTTTAGTAAGAGGCTATATGCGGAGAGGAGCATCCCCGGAGTACAGTAACCACACTGGACTGCTCCTGCCTTTATGAATGCCTCCTGAATTGGATTGAGTTTTCCTGATTCGCTTAAAAACTCTACGGTCTTGACATCGTGTCCATTTACTTTAGAAGCAAGGGTCAAACATGAATACCAAGGTTCATTGTCTATCAAGACAGTGCATACCCCACATTCTCCTATTCCGCACCCCTCTTTTACGCTTCTTAACTTAAAACGTTCTCTCAATGTGTAGATCAGAAGTTCATCGTCCTCAACCTCGCAGGACACATGTTTGCCATTTAAGATAAACGAAATATGCTTCATTTGTAGGCTCCTATCTGACCATAAGGCTCGGCAAAAAGAGGGCGATTTTTGGAAAAATAGTCAGTATGACAACAATGACTAATATAGAGATGACAAAGGGTACGGCACCCTTAAATATATCGGTCATAGGAACATCCTTTGCGATCCCTGCAAGTGTGTAAACGTTTAAACCCACAGGAGGTGTTATTAAACCCGCTTCCATCATAAGTACTGCTATTACTCCAAACCATATGGGATCGAATCGAAGGGCTAAAATAACGGGAAATATCACAGGTAGTGTAAGGACCATCATGGATACCGCATCGAGAAAGCACCCCAAAAGTAGATAGATTCCTACGATTATGGCAAGTATCACATATCTTGACACCCCAAGGCCTGCTATCCATCCCGAGACAGCCTGTGGTATAGTGGAGAGGGCCAAAAAGTAGCTAAAAACTGTTGCTCCTGAAACAAGGAATAGGACCATGACAGATATCCTTGTCATCTCCAAGAGGGCTGAAAAAAGTCCTCTCAAGGTCAATTTCTTCTTTGCAAGCACAATTACTAAAAGAGCCGTAGCACCTATTGCACCTGCCTCTGTGGGGTTTATAAATCCAAGATAGATACCACCCATAACGATGAAGAATACGAGAAGGGTCTCCCATATGCCCTTAAGTGCATAAATCTTCTCCCTTAAGGTGACCTCACCGGGAGTCCTTGGAGCGAGGGAAGGGTTCATCTTTACCTGTATTATAATGAGAATGATGTAGGCAACCGATAGCAAGACTCCGGGGATTATTCCCGATATCAGCAGCTTCCCAATTGACTGTTCCGTGAGCATACCGTAAATTACAAAACCGAGGCTTGGGGGAATGAGAAAGCTAAGCGTGCCACCTGCAGCGATCACCCCTGTTGCCAATCTTGGATCATAATTGAATTTCCTCATCTCAGGAAGTGCGATATTACCCATTGCGGCGGCAGCGGCAACTGAGGAGCCACTCACAGCAGCAAACCCCGCGCAGGCCGCAATAGTTGCAACTCCGAGACCACCTGGGAGCTTTCTGAACCACTTATCAAAAGTATTGTAGAGCTCGGCCGTTAACCCTGCCTCTTGTGCGAAGCCTCCCATCAGTATGAAGAGTGGGATTATCGTGTATGGATAGTTCGCAGCAACCTCGTAAAGAGTCTTAGCGACAACTGGTAAGGCAGCATCGAGTGAAGTAAGTGTCCATATACCGAGAAAACCAACAAACATCATTAAAAAAGCAATGGGCATGCCCAGAATCAGCAAGATTAGGACGAGGGCACATCCGATAATACCCGCAACCATGGGGCTAACCATTCTGATTACCCCCTAAAATCGTTTTGAAGTTTGATAGAAAATCTAAGAGTAATTCGAGCAGCAGCATGAAACCACCAATAGCAACAAGTAGTCTGAAAGGCTTTTGAGGAATTCTCAACATGTCAGAAACCGTTCTCTCGTTTATACCCTCAACAAACCCCTGCCAGACTATGATAGCGACTACAAGAATAGAAAGGAACGTAGTTATCGTCCCGATCAGGGCTCTTTTTCTCTTCGAAAGCCTCTTTGTGAGAAAATCTACTCCCACATGGCCCTTTACCTGCTGGGTGTATGCAGCACCCAGCAGGATTATTATGGATAGCATGTACTCAGAGAGCTCAACTGTCCCCGGGAATGGCTTATCGAGTAAATCCCTTCCCACGGCATCAAGCGTTGTTATAAGCATCAAGGGGATTGCGAAGAACATGCCTATGTAACATAAACCCCTTGTTATCTTTCTAATTCCCTTCTCAAAGCTACCCATATAGATATTCTCAGACCTTCTTGAATTCCGGCGGACAGGCAACAAGTTCAATATTTCTCTTTTCGCACTCCTCATTCATTATGGCAACAACCTTCCTCGCAGGAAGCCCTTTGGCCTCAAGATCCTTTACCCATGCCCTCGTAACATCCTGGAACCTCTTGTACCACTCTTTTGCCTCAGATTTTGGTAAATCGATAAGCTTAACACCAGCAGATGTTATCTGGTTCATCAGAACGTTTTTGTACATGTCCCGGGTCAAACCACCAGTAGTTTTAAAAGGATTGGAACAGAGCTGTTCTATAAGTTTCTTATGCTCTTCTGGTAATCTGTTCCATGAGTTCATGTTCATGACCACTCCCTCAGAAACACAACCGAATGTAAGGACAGTTCCGTATTTTACGACTTCGTAAAGTTTGAATCCCACGATCAAAGGCGGACAGGTGACAACGCCGTCCACTGTCCCTGTCTCCATAGCCATATAAACATCTCCTAAAGGCATAAATACTGGCTCAGCGCCGAGAGCTTTTATATAGTTTGTCTGATGACCCCCTGGCGAACGAAGCTTCATCCCTTTTAGGTCAGACATCTTGGAAACGGGCCTCTTTGTCCAGATGAACGACTGAATGCAGCCATTTAGCTCAATGACCTTCACATTCTTAAACTCATCTTTCAGTATTCTGTTATACACCGCATTTCCGATGTCTGCTGCGATATCCTTGCCATCGACCCAGACTGCAAGGGATAGAACATCTGTTAAGGGGAAACGTCCGGGTGTCCACGTTGCTGTAAAATAGCCCATATCGGAAAGTCCTTTTGCAACTATATCGAAATGCTCAGGACCTTTCCCCAGTGCGCCTCCTGCATACATCGTGTAGGATATTTTCTCTTTGCTCTTCTTTTTCAATTCCTCAAGCATAGGTATCCAGACTGTTTTCACCTCCATACCCGCCGGTGGGTGCCATGTACTGAACTTGATGTGGGTGCTTTGAGCATATAAGAGCTTAGTATCGATCATTCCCATCCCTAATGCAGCACCCCCTAAAAGTAGGGCTTTAAGAAAATTTCTCCTTGATACATCCCCACAAAATTCACACATAAGATCTCCTCCCTTCTTTTATTTATTTTTGATGCTTTTATGGCCCAAGCCTAAACCCATCTCACAGTCACAGTCTTCTGGTCAAGGAAGAGCCTTACCGAATCGAACCTCGATTTTGCCATTCCGAAAAAGGACTGCCTTTTCGATCCAAGGGGGAAGAATGCGTATGGCTGTGGTATACCCGCATTGATCCCCACATTTCCCACATTACACTCATGGATGAATTTCCTCGCCCACTTTCCACTCTGAGTTATAAGGCAGGCAGAATGTCCGTAATCAGTAGTTGTGTTTATCCATTCTATCGCCTGATCTAAGGATTCCGCACGTATGAGATTTGCGACAGGGCCAAATGATTCAACCTTTGCGATCTCCATCTGAGGGTCAACATCCTCAAAAATCGTTGGACCTAAGAAATAACCCCTTTCGTATCCTGGAACCTTAAGAGATCTACCGTCAAGAATGATCTTCGCACCTTCTTTTAAGCCTTTTTCTATAAATCTCTCCACTCTTTCCTTGTTCTCCTTTGTTGTCATAGGTCCCATCTCTGAAGATTCATCGAGTCCATAGCCAACCTTCATGTTCTTCGCTGAAAGGACGAACTTCTCCTTTAACTCATCGTATATACTCCCTATGACCACAACATTATCAGAACCGAGACACCTCTGTCCTGACATTCCGAAGCAACCCCTTAAAAGGTAGTTAACAGCATTATCAAGTTCCGCATCTGGTGCAACAACTATGAAGTTTTTTCCATTTCCATTGATCGAAGACCTCTTCCCCATTTTTCCGCAGAGCTCAAAAAGCTGCTTTCCAACAGCAGTTGAACCTATGAAACCGACTCCCTGTACTCTTGGATCAGTAAGGATCTTTCTATTGAGCTCGAAATCCTTCCCTATGTGTATGAGGTTCAAAACACCGGGAGGGAATCGAACCTCTTCTGAAACCTTAAATACAGCCTCTGATGCGACAGGACACTGCCAGCTCGGTGAGACTATGACTGTGCAACCGCAGGCTAAGGCGTAAGGGACAAAGGATGACCAGGCGTGCATTGGAATGTTACCTGGGGTGATTATAAGAAAGACACCTACCGGCTCCCATAACATGTAACAGTCTATCCCCTGGGCGAGCTGCTCAACGTATTCACCTTTGTAGAAGCTATACATGGCACCTGAGGCAGATTCTATGTTTTCTATGCATCTATCTATTGTCCCTCTCGAGTCACGTATGGTTCTTCCATGATCCTGTGAGAGTATCCTTGCCAGAAACTCGTGGTTCCTATCGAAAGCTGCTCTAAGCCTATTTATGTAGTCTGCCCTGTCCCTAAATGGTACTTCCTTCCACTTCTTAAAAGCACTAAATGCCGCATCTATTGCCATATCTACCTCATCCTCTTGGGCAATGGGAACTTCAGCTATTACATCTCCTGTTGCTGGATTTGTATCAAGGAATGTCTTTTTCGACTTAGATTCGACCCACTCACCATTTATGAAGAATTTCAATCTCCCATAATCCTTTCTAACCTCTTCCAAGATAGCCATTTGCTCCTCCCTAAAATGTGGGCGGACTTATCACCCAAAGAACAATTACATCTTCATTTCCACTATTCCCCCAGCTGTGGGGTATCTTTGAAGAAAAATAAAAGCTCTCTCCCTCCTTTACCTTGAATACCCTCTCGTTCAGAATAAGATCCATCGTCCCCTTCATCACGTATCCGAACTCTTCACCCTCGTGCTTATACATACCGTGGGAGCCGCCACCTGGTTTAATGACTGTGTAGAATGGTTGCATCTTTTTGTTTCTGAAGTTCTTTACAAGGGAGTAAATCTTTGCGTCCCACCTATCGAGATGGACAGCTACCCTTTCTTCAGGCTTTGTGATGAGATCTCCATCATCGAACTCTGGCATGAAAAAATCGACTATGTTAACGTTCAGTGCGTCTGCGATCCTTTTGAGCATAGAGATGGATGGCTCAGTTTTTCCTCTCTCGATCTGAGAAATAAGAGAGGATGTGCATTTGGCTTTTTCCGCCAACTCCCTTATACTCATCCCCTTATAAATCCTGAGTTCTCTCATCTTTGAGCCTATTTCCATATTCCGTTCAGCCCTGGTTAACAATATTAAATATCAGTTAAAATGTCAAGGGTTTTTTTAGGTTAGGGCATAGTACTTAGGGTAAGAATAGACCAAAGAGCGGAATTGATCTAAAGGGTTTTTCCACAATAAGTCCTCCCGACTTGTCCAAGATAGGCTTACCATTTTCGTTCTACATTTTTACTGCAAAGCCAAGGGCTAAAGGACTATACGGGGATGGTCAGGAGGAAGCTGCTCGAAATCTGTTTCAGTTGTAAATGTAGCCGTCTTTGGCAAATAAAATAGAGGCCTCAAGTTGGCCTATCCTCTTTATCACCGCATCTACTCCCAGCTCTTAGCCGTAAGATGCCCATGCCGCACCAACTGATGAAGGACCAAGCATACAAACAGCTGTTTCTATAAGATTTGGCATGTAAGCCACCACTCTTTCTCCTTTTGCCTTTTAAAAAAACGGCCTATAATTTCAACCCAAGACTGAGGTAAAAGTCAATCATTTCCCTATAAGGGTCTTCAGTAAGGTAACATTCTTTTCCAAGAACCATAACTTTTCTCTCCCTTCCATAGTCAGGCCACAAACCTAAACTTTCGCAGGAAGGATCCCCATTTCTTGAAAATGAAGTCCATGCATCCTGCATTTTTTTTGAAAGTTCATCCGCCTCCTTTCCTGACCCAAAAAATCTATCATCATAGTTGCCAAATAAGAAGCCAAGCTCCAATGTGTGGCATGACCCCATCTTTCCGCCAAGATAGGGAGATGACCAATCAAAAAGATACACATAGACCGGAAGACCGAGGTAAACCCATCTTTTTACAATCCTCAGCGTTGGAATTAAGAAAAATGTGTCTGTCATGAATTGGGAGTAAATTCTCCACGGTTCGGGATCGATTCCTCTTCTTCTTATTTTCCAGGTGTAATAGTCGACAACACTTTCTACTTCCTTTTCGGAAAAAGAGGCGCTTAGAATACTTTTTAACTTGGGGATATCCATCCCCATTATTCTACTGTCCGTTAAAGAGAAAAGGTTCCATTCTTCAAGATTCGTCCCTATAAGAAGGGGCATCCTCCTTACCCCACCCTCCCAAATAAGGTCTATAGGTTTACCTTTTAGCTGTTCCCCCTCTATTGTAGGAGAAAAAACCGTTAATTCCCCTTCCTCTTTGAGTAGTATCTCTTCTGCCCTTACAATTTCTTCTTGCGGAATTTCCTTAAGCTTTTCTATTTCACGTTTATCGATCTTCAGGATTTCTAAGAAACTTCTTGCATACTCATTGGACTTTTCCTTATCAAAGACAGCCTCCCAATTCCCACTTTGAATTATGACTCTCTTGAAAAGACCACGGGTTTCTTCCATGACGAGAATGCATCCGATAGATATCCCTCCTGCTGATTCTCCGAATAGAGTTATATTATCCGGGTCACCCCCAAAAGCACCTATATTCTCCTTGACCCATCTTAAGGCGCATACCTGGTCTAAAATGCCCTCGTTACCTGTGGAGGGAATCTTACCTTCGCTTAAGTCCTTTAGCCTTAAGAAACCGAATGGACCTAATCGGTAGTTAATCGTCACAAGGACCACACCTCTTTCCGCGATCTTGCCCCGCCTGTAAAGGGGGTGCGAAGAAGAGCCAAACATGAATGCACCACCATGAATCCAAACCATGACAGGTCTTTTCTTCCCATCTATACCTGGTGTGTAAATATTGAGATAAAGGCAGTCCTCACTCTGTTTTTCTTTTGCCAAGGCCCCTTCTATCAGCTCGAGTTGAGGCTGAGGACATATAGATCTGTAATCCGTCGCTTCGTATATCCCCTCCCAGGGTTCCTTTGCCTTTGGGGGCATCCACCGCATCGATCTTAAAGGGGGTTCCGCATAGGGTATACCTTTAAATACAAAGATGTTTCCAATCTTCCGTCCTAATATCTTTCCTCCTTTCGTCTCAACAACCGCGTCCATTTGTCACTTTTCCCCCAGCCTATGAGTACTTTTTAAAAGCGTGACATCTTTTTGTCAAGCTAAAAACTCTTTCTGCACCTTCCCCGACCTAAGTGCAAGCTTGACACTTCTCTGAGAGAAGTTGTATCATTGAAAAAAAAAGGAGGGTTGGAGATGAAAATAAAATGGTATGGTCATGCGGCTTTCAAAATAACGACGGACAGTGGAATTAGAATCATAATAGACCCCTACCAGTCTGGAGCTTACGGGGGTGCACTTTCTTACGGAAAAATAGAGGAAGAAGCAGATATCGTCCTCACAAGTCACGACCACGACGATCATAACTACACAAAGGGTATAAAAGGGAAATATGAGTTGATAAAAGACGCTACTCAGAAGGACATAAAAGGCGTGAAGATAAAGGGCATCCCCACTTTCCATGACACCTCTCGCGGTAAGGAGAGAGGTAAAAATGTAATGTTCTTGATAGAGGCCGATAATTTAAGGGTTCTTCACGTCGGTGATTTGGGACACACCTTAGAAAAGGAGAAGATTTCCGAAATAGGAAAAATCGATATTCTTTTAATTCCTGTTGGTGGCTATTATACGATAGACGCAAAAGAGGCGACCCTCGTAATGGAGGCATTGGGCCCCAAAGTCACCATACCGATGCATTTTAAGACGGAAAAATGCGGATTCCCAATATCTGAAGTGAAAGCTTTCACCGAGGGCAAAAAGAACGTAAAATTCATGGATTCTTCTGAGATCGAGATAAGTCTCAATACACTTCCTACATCGCCTGAGATTTACGTATTAAAACACGCCCTGTAAGGGATATGTTAATTCCTTTGCTGAGAAAGGAAGAGATAGAAAAGATCGTACGAAATCTCGCATCTCAAATAGAGAGAGATTTCGAGAATGAAGAGATAGTTTTTGTCTGCCTGCTTAAGGGTTCATTTATTTTCACATCCGACCTTATAAGGAATATAAAAAATCCATGTAAGGTCGATTTCATAAGGGTGTCTTCGTATGGCGATAGAATGTCTTCTCTTGGTCAAATAAGCCTAACAAAGGACATCGAAATAGATATAAAAGGAAAAAATGTAATCGTTGTCGAAGATATAATCGACTCCGGTCTTACGCTGAAATATGTCAAGGATCTTCTATTGAGGAGGGAACCTAAGGTTCTTAAAACTTGCACACTTTTAGACAAAAAAGCGAGGAGGAAGATCGATGTGGAATGTGATTATACAGGGTTCAGTTTCGAGGATGGTTTTGTTGTAGGATACGGGATAGACTATGCTGAAAATTACAGGAACTTACCTGAAATATACATTATCACAAAAGACGAAAAATAGGAGGGAGACATGCAAGTTCTCGTACTTTACCATTCAAGAACAGGGAATACCAAAAGACTCGCAGAAGAGATCGCAAAGGGGGTAAGCGAAATTGAAGGAATTAGCCCTTTACTAAGGTCTGCAAAGGAGGTCACGAGAGAAGATTTTTTGAATTCAGAGGGAATAATAGCCGGATCACCAGTATATTTCGGCACCATGGCAGCGGAACTAAAGGAGGTTTTCGACAAGTTCATAGGCGTGAGAAAACAGATGGAGAATAAAATAGGTGCTGCCTTTGCCACATCTGCTGATCCAACTGGTGGAAAAGAGACAACGATAATGTCTATTCTACAGGCACTCCTCATTTATGGGATGATCATTGTTGGAGATCCTATGGACGCAACAGGCCATTACGGGGTCGCATGTTCAGGAAAACCTGACGAAAAAACTCTGGAAAACGCAAGAAAGCTTGGAAGAAGGGTCGCCTCTCTTGTAAAAGCTTTAAGGAAACCGGGATAAAACATGTGTCTGGAACAGAAAAAAACTGACCGCTTGCTCGACCCAGAGGATTGTCTCATAGTTGTGATAGATGTACAGGAAAAGCTTGTCCCGATTATGGCTGAAAAAGAAACTCTCATTCAGAATGTTGGAAGGCTACTAAAGTTTGCTAAAATCTTGAACCTACCTGTGATCCTTACGGAGCAGGAAAACCTTGGGCCAACAGTTAGAGAAATAAAAGAACTGTACGAAGGAGAAGTCATATCGAAGATACATTTCAGCTGCTTTTTTTCTCCTGAATTCGATTCCGGGGTTGAAAGGTCTGGAAAGAAAACAATCGTTCTTGCGGGAATAGAATCGCATATATGTGTATTTCAGACCGCTCTCTCTGCACTTGACCGGTATGCGGTTCATGTTCTTGTGGATGCGGTTTCTTCAAAAAGCTTACTGAATAAGGAAGTCGCCGTAGAAAGGATGAGAGAGGCGGGCTGTATAATATCGACTACTGAGATGTTTATATTTGAGATTCTAAAAAGGGCTGGGACTGATACATTCAGGAAGGTGCTCCCTATCATCAGGTATTAATGTGTCACTTTTCCTTACTCAGATAGACGATGTCGGAAGGAGAGAAGTTCCCTCCTTTTCTTATTCTCGCCGCTGACGCATCCAGACCGAACAATTCTCTTACTTCAAGTTCTCCTTTATATTCTCCCCGTTTTATACCTATGGGCGTTTTTGTTTTTTCGTCGTAGACCTGCGAGCCAGGTGAATACACTTCCAAAATGTCTCCGACCTTCAAACCGGAGAGCCTCCCCGCATTTATGTATACGTCACTTTTGTCAACAGAGGCTATCCTTGCGTGCCAGTCTATAGAGAGAACAGTTCTGAGCAGGTCCTCCGCAATCACTTCTATTGCGAGATCTATTGCCCTTATCTTCGCTCTTTCCGAGCTATATTCGCCTTTCTCCCTCGATAGGGAGACCGGGTTTCTTCCAGAAAGCCTTTTAATGACAGTCCCCGTCTCAGTACTTACGACGCTAAGGTTAACACTCGAAACCGCAAAAGAAATTTCGCTTACATCTTTACCCTCAATCTTCGCCGTACTCGTATATAAATCAGAAACCTCTCCGCTGATCACAGCATGTACACCGTATATTTCGTTTAAAATCCTAAGAAAATTTGAGTCCGAAAATGAACCTTTTATCTCAATATTCTCCGGGTCCACGCATATTATTGTTCCAGTACCCTCAAGCCTCGTTATGAGTCTTCTCGTGACCATCTCTCCCAGCCTCTCCTCCCTGTAATTCGTTTTGTCTTCTAATGGCAGAACGATGACCTTCCTTTTCATCTTCGGAGAAGGAAAACTGAATGAGGGAGGAATACTAAGAAGAGAGGGCATCATCGGATAAGTTCCTACTTGGACTGGATAGACTACCTGGGGAGAAAGCCCCTTCTTCTTCAATTCCTCCTCCAGTTTGGCTATTCTCTTTTCAAGTTCCTGTCTTTCCTGCCGCTCAGTGAAAACTTGAGACAAAGCATCTCCCAGACTCGGTCTGTACTGATCCTTTCTTACCCATACATATTCAGGCTCATAGGGGGAGAGCATGTAACGTCTGTTTCTCACGTATATGTATTCCACTCCATCTACAACCTTTATGTCCCCTGGTTTAGGCTCTGCTTCTTCTATCTTTTCTCTCTTCTGTTTTTCCTCTTTCTTTACCACCTCTTTCTTTTTCTCTTCCTTCTTTTTCACAAAGGGAACGGAACCGCACGAAGAACAGAAAAAAATAAAAAGAGTAGCGAAAAATATAAGTCTCCTCATGGGGCTATTATAATTTACAACTTCGCTCCAAGTCAAATCAGAAAAATACGGAAACTGCACTATTTGCGAGCATAATGAAAGGTCTCGGGTATATGCCCATATAAAGGAGGAAAAATATACAAATAAGAGAGACGAGGATATATGGAGAGGATAGATCTATGTCTCCGATCTCCTTAACGGGCTCCTTGAAATACATGTACATTATAACCCGCAGATAATAATACGCCGCCATAACACTATTGAGAACACCGATTACAGCTAACCAAATATAGCCGGCTCTAATAGCACTTGAGAAAACGTAAAATTTTCCCATAAATCCTGCAAGAGGGGGGACCCCTGTAAGAGAGAGGAGAAAAATGGTTAAACAGAGGGAAACAAAGGGATGTCTTCCAGAAAGTCCCGCATAGCTATCTATTCCAAGGTTCTCTTCTCCTTTCCTCCCCATAAGTGCAACACACGTGAATGCTCCAATATTCATAAAGGTGTAAGCCATTAGATAATAGATTATGCTCGAAGAGAGCAACTTTTCTCCAGTCACAAAAGCAACAAGAATGTAACCAGCATGTGCGATACTTGAATATGCAAGCATTCTCTTTATGTTGTCCTGGACGAGTGCAGTCAAATTAGCGTAGCTCATCGTTATCACTGCTATAAGCCAGAGAATATCGCCCCAATCCTTGATCAGAGGAAGGAAGGCCGCGTAAAAAACCCTTAAGAATGTCACAAATGCGGCGCTTTTTACCCCTGCAGCCATGAATGCTGTGATAGATGTGGGTGCCCCTTCGTAAACATCTGGTGTCCACATGTGGAAGGGAACGAGTGCAATTTTGAAAGCAAAACCAACAGTAAGTAGGGCCACTCCTAACATTAAAATAGTCGAATTATGACCCCTCAAGAGAGCTTCCGAGTAGCCCCTTATGTCTATCGAGCCTGTACTTCCGTAAAGAAGCGCTATCCCATAGGCGAAGAATGCGCTTGCAAAGGCACCCAAAAGGAAATATTTCAGTGAGGCTTCAGCGGCCTTCAAATTATCCCGCATTAGACCACAGAGTATGTATATGGAGAGGGACATAAGTTCGAGTCCCACAAAAATCGTGAGGAGATTCCTCGAAGAAACCATCACCATCATCCCGAATGTGGAGAAAAGTAGAAGGGAATAATACTCTCCTTGGGTAATCTCTTCCCTTTCCACGTAACGGAGAGACATCAATGTCACAAGTAAAAGGATAATGAGGAAGAGCCCCTTAAGTAGGCTCCCAAGTCTGTCTATTAAATAAAGGCCGCTTAATATTTCAATGTTGAACTCAAAAAGTTCCAGTACAAAAATTAAAGCTGAAGCCGTCCCTATCAGGGTCAAAACTCCGAAAAGAGATGGTGACCTTTTCTTCAAAAAGGCCTCGAGTAAAAGCACGAGAAAACCGAAACAACAGAGAATTATTTCTGGCGTAATAAAGATTAGCTCATGAACGGGAAATTTTAGGCCCATCACCTATCTCCTATCAATTTTGCTATCGACGATGGCTCCTGAGATTCCTCAACTTTCGCGTAATATGCATTCCTTTCCTCAACGAATCTCAGGAACTCCTGCACAGTTAAGTCCATTTTCTTAAAGAACATCTTCGGATATACACCCATAAGGATTATAAAAAATACTATCGCAGAAAGTATGAAAATCTCCCTTCCACAGAGGTCTTTTAAGCCTTTATTCTCTTCATGCTTTATTTTACCGAACATGACTCTCTGGAACATCCATAGCATATAAACCGCACCCAGGATCACACCTGTCGCGCCAAGTATTCCGTAAATTTTTTTTGCCTTGAACGCGCCGAGAAGAATGAGAAACTCACCGACGAACCCATTCGTTCCAGGAAGAGCAATTGAGGAAAGTGTCACGATCATGAAGAAAGTCGCGTATATCGGCATTACGGATGAGAGCCCTCCGAAGTCAGCGATCATCCTCGTATGTCTCCTCTCGTAAATCATTCCCACGAGAAGGAATAGCCCTCCAGTCGATATTCCATGGTTGAGCATCTGATATATGCTACCCTCTACACCTTGCATGTTAAACGCGAACATGCCGAGCATAACATACCCGAGATGACTGACACTTGAAAAGGCGATTAGCCTTTTCAGATCGGGCTGCATCATACTTACTATGGCGCCGTATATTATCCCTATTATCGCAAGGATGGAGATTAGGGGGATTGAATCGTATGCTGCCTTTGGAAAAAGAGGGACCGCAAATCGCAGGAAACCGTAAGTTCCCATTTTCAATAGAACCCCAGCCAAGATTACACTTCCAGCAGTTGGTGCCTCCGTGTGGGCATCGGGAAGCCATGTGTGAAATGGGAACATAGGCACTTTAATGGCGAAGGATATGGCAAATGCGGAGAAGAGTATATACTGGATGGATACGGGAATATGAGCTCCGTAAAGATCTATAACATTAAAGGTGAATACGCCTTTCTCTTTGAAGTAAATGTAGTAAAGCGCAAAAATGGCAAGTAGCATTAGCACGCTTCCTGCCATTGTGTATAGGAAGAACTTTATAGCAGCGTATATCCTCCTCGGTCCTCCCCACACACCTATGAGAAGGTACATGGGCACAAGCATAAGTTCCCAAAATATGTAAAAGAGAACCAGATCTAAAGCACAGAGAGTCCCTATCATGGCCGTTTCCATAAAAAGGAAAGAGATGTAGTATTCCTTCACCTTTGTTTTAATATCTGTCCACGAACATAGAACGCATAGCACTGTGAGGAATGTGGTGAGAAGGATGAGGAGAAGGCTTATACCATCAATACCCAAAAAGTATGTTATGCCCCATTCAGGAAACCATTCGGATCTCTCAACAAACTGCATCCCCTTTTTTGTTTCATCAAAAAAGAAGAAAAGGGGAAGAGAAAGGATGAACTCTACAACCGAAAATAAAAGGGCTGTCACTTTTGTCGCATAGGGCCTCTCCCTCGGTATAAAAAGGAGGAGAATAGCCCCGACAAGGGGGAAGAAAATCAGAATACTCAGGATCGGAATATCAACCATCCCTTGCTCCTTAAGGTATTACTCTTAAAAGCAAATATCCCATCACACAGATTGCTCCCACTATCACTGAGAAGGCGTAAGCCTGTACGTATCCTGATTGTAAGAACCTCAATAGACTTCCCATTCCCCTCATAAAGTAACCGGTCCCGTTCACAATGCCATCTATTATCGCTTCGTCAATTATGTTTTTCAAAAACCACCCGAGTCGTAGGAGGTTATTCACAAATAGATAGCCATAGATTTCATCCACAAAATATTTATTGTGAACCGTCCTATATATGGTCTCGTGTTTTTTAACGAATTCCTCGGACAGGTAGGGTTTTTTAAGAAAGTAAATATACGCAACATAAATACCAATAAGGGCCACGACAACAGAAAGGACCATAAGCCCGATCTCTAAGCTTGCGGGGTGATGCACGTTTTCCTTTGAAGCAGCGGACCTAAAAACAGGTTCCAAAAACTTTTCAAAATGGGCTTCTCCACCGAGCACGTGCGGAATTCCCACATATCCTCCTATAACAGAGAGTACTGCGAGGATAACAAGGGGCAAGGTCATTATTCCTGGGGATTCATGTATATGGTGTTTTACTTCTTCCTCTAAGTTTTCCCTTCCGTAAAAGGTGTTAAAAAGGAGCCTGAACATGTAAAAAGCGGTCATGCCAGCGGTTATAACTGCGACCACGTAGACGAATAGACTCCCTCTCGGAGATGAAAAAGCTTTCCAGAGTATCTCGTCCTTTGAGAAAAATCCTGAAAGGCCTGGGATGCCAGCTATTGCAAGGCAGGCTACAAAAAAAGTCCAATGTGTAGTAGGTAGGTACTTCTTTAACCCTCCCATTTTCCTCATATCAAGTTCTCCCTGAAGGGCATGCATCACACTACCTGCCCCTAAAAACAGGAGGGCCTTAAAAAAAGCGTGAGTCATAAGGTGGAATATTCCGGCAGCGTAAGCTCCCACTCCCACTCCAACGAACATGTACCCGAGCTGACTTATCGTCGAATAAGCAAGAACCCTTTTTATGTCATACTGGCAAAAACCTATTGAAGCTGCAAAAATTGCTGTGAGAACTCCTATTAGTGCCACAAGGAACATGGTCTCAGGGGCCATACTGTAAAGGAAATTGAGCCTTGCGATCATATATACCCCAGCAGTCACCATCGTTGCCGCATGGATTAGTGCACTTACTGGGGTAGGGCCCTCCATTGCATCTGGTAGCCAGACATAGAGGGGTATTTGCGCCGATTTTCCAGTTGCACCTATAAAGAATAAGAGGGTTATTAATGCAACGACATTCTCATTTATAAGATGCGCATTCCTTTCGATCTCTGAGAAGTTCAGGGTCCAAACACCTTTTGCGCCAAGGGAAAGGAAGAGCAAGAATATACCGAGGAGAAACCCATAGTCCCCAATCCTGTTCACTATGAACGCTTTCTTTCCCGCGTTAGATGCTGAATCCTTTTCGTACCAGAAACCAATAAGTAAATATGAACAAAGGCCAACCCCCTCCCACCCAACGAACATGAGGAGAACATTGTTTGCTGTCACAAGGACAAGCATCATAAAAACGAAAAGGTTAAGATACGTGAAATACCTCGGGTAACCAGGGTCATCGTGCATATATCCGACTGAGTAAACGTGGATCAAAAATCCGACACCAGAAACAACGAGGCACATGATTATAGAAAGAGGATCAATTCTAAAACCAACTTTTGTCACGAATTCACCGGAGACAATCCAATCGAAGATATCCTTCTCGATAAAGCGAGATTCCGGAGAGAGTTTAATAAGTTCAAAGAATAAGATCACTGAAACAGCAAAGGAAAAGAAGACGGAAAGACAAGCGACCCATGAGACTAATTTCTTTCCGATCTTCTTCCCGAGAAGACCGTTTATCAAAAACCCGCAAGCTGGAAAGGCAGGTATTAACCAAACGTAATCGCCCATCATAACCTCATCCCCTAAGGAGATTCATTTGGTCGATGCTTATAGTGCCCTTCAGTCTGAATATCATCACAAATATGGCAAGTCCAACCGCGGCTTCAGCGGCAGCTACTGTCATGATGAAAAAGACGAAGATCATCCCTTCTAAACTCTTGTGAATACCAGTCGCGGAAATAAAGGCCAGATTAGCAGAGTTTAGCATCAACTCTATACACATGAAGATGATGATGCCGTTTCTTCGTGTTATGACTCCAATCGCACCTATTGTGAAAAGTATGGCACTCAAAAGGAGATAAAGATTGTATGAGAGCTCAACCATTATCCCTTCCTCCTTTTAGCAAGCACAACCGCTCCCACAATGCCGATAAGTAAAAGGATCGAGGCTATCTCAAATGGAAAAAAGTACTTTGTGTATAAGAGGGAACCCACACTTTTAGCATCTCCGTACGGGATCGATCCTGGTTTCAAAGTCCCTACTTCATAGTAGTAAACTCCCAGAGCTACTTCAATGAAAAGTAAAAGAGTCAAAACTATGGCAAGGATCTTGAAAGCACCCAATCTTCCTATATCTTCAGGTTCTCTCTCAAGGTGGATAAGCATGATAACAAAGAGAAATAGCATCATTATGGCACCCGCATACACGATTACTTGAGAAATTGCAATGAATGTTGCATTAAGCAGAAAGTAAAGAACCGCAAGAGAGATAAAGGTGACAACGAGCCACAAAGCACTATGAACCGGGTTTCTCCTCGTAACCATCATGACCGCGGAGAAAATGGCGAATAGCGAAGCAATCAAAAATATTATCCACTTAAAGACGATAGCTAACATCCTACACCTTTCCCTTAAGCGATATTAACCTCTCTTTTGTTAGCCTAAATTTCTCCTTCTCATACTGAACATATTCGTAATTCGTGCTCATTCTTATAGCATTTACAGGGCATATCTCCTGGCAAAAGCCGCAAAATATGCATCTTAAGGCATCTATTTCGTATTTTATGGGATACCTTGTACCATCTTCCCTTTCACCGATCTCAAGGGTTATGCACTTAGACGGACAGTAGGCCACACAGAGACCACAGGCGACACATATGGTCTCCCCTTTCTGGTCTGTCATGAAGTAATGGATCCCCCTCCAAGTGGGATATGGTGTCCTCTTTTCCTCAGGGTATTGAATCGTTATGGGCTTTGAAAAGAATCTGGAGAGTGTAAGCATTAAACCTTTTATGAGAGGTATTATCATTTCCTCACCTCACAGCCACTATGAAAGCAGTAACAATCAGGTTTAGGATAGTAAGTGGGATCAGAACCTTCCATCCGAGTTTCATGATCTGGTCATACCTTAATCTCGGATATGTTGCTCTCACCCATATAAATATGAAAACGAGCAGAAATACCTTTATAAGAAACCACAGTGTGCCAGGGAGTACTGGTCCGTGCCATCCCCCCAAAAAGAGCGTGGTGGCCAAACCCGCAACAGCGAGCATATGGGTGTATTCAGCAAAGAAGAAGAGTGCAAATTTCATGCTGCTATACTCTATGTTGAAGCCACAGGCAAGCTCACTTTCTGCCTCAGGCATATCAAATGGGGCTCTGTTAAGCTCAGCAAAGGCACATACCATGTATAGAATAAACGCAAAAGGCTGGTACACGATAAACCACATGTCCTTTTGCGCATTTACAATCTCCCTCAAGTTCAGGGAACCTGCCAAGATCAAGACGCCCATCACAGAAAGCCCGAGGGATACCTCGTAACTTATCATCTGTGCGGATGCCCGAAGGGCACCAAGAACCCCGTACTTATTACCAGAAGACCAGCCACCAAGAACAATACCGTACTCCCCTAAGGAGGCGATAGCAAAGAGGTAAAGCAAGCCTATGTCAACATCCGCTACGACGAGCTTTATTTCCCTTCCGAAGAGCACTATTTTATCTCCGAAGGGGATCACAGCTGCCATAGCAATAGCTGCGGTTATCACTATTATTGGAGCTATTATGTATAGAGGTTTATCGGCCCTCTCAGGGATAATCTCCTCTTTGAAGAAAGATTTGATACCGTCAGCAATTGGCTGTAAAATTCCAAATGGTCCAGCCCGGTTAGGACCGTATCTTATCTGGATCCGAGCCAAAACTTTCCTTTCAAAGAGTGTAAGATACGCTGCAAAGAACATTAGAACGGCAATAACAACTATATTCTTTAAGGTGACCTCAACTACGAAGTAAAGGGTCTCCATTTTAGGCCTTCTCCAACTTTACCTTAGCCGGCTTATCTATCTCGTCAAAAAGCTTTACGAACCTAAAATCGAATGCCGGCTTATAAAGAATTACACCTTTTACAAGACTCTTCTCTATTGAGACCTCCCCAGTTTCAGATCCCCTTCCATTCCATATCCTCACCTTGTCTTTCTGTCTGATATTAAGGCTATTTGCATCCTCCATCGAGATATAAATGGGAGAACTATCTATTAGGCTCATTCCCTTGGAATATTTTAGATAGGGGCTTTTGAAAATGTCCTTCGCAACTAAGAAGTACTCTCCATCGTCACCATTCACCTCAGTTCTACTTTCCACGATGAAGGCCTTTTCCTTTTTCTCCTCCTTAAGATACTGATTAATCTCTTTTGTTACATCTCCCTCCGGAATTGAACCACCGAGTTTCAAAAGCAAATCTTTTAGAAAGGAGAGACTATCTATCCTTGCCATTTTCATCCTTTTGACATAGCCTATTCTTCCACTTCCTGACACGTATGTCCCTTCCTTTTCGTGAAAGCCGCTAAAAGGAAAAACGAGATGGGCATAGTTAGTGACGTAAGTAGGCAAAAATGTGAAGTTCACAATGTACTTACTTTTATAGGCCTCGCTGAGAAGACTATCTGGTAAGTAGTGGGCTGGCTCTTCCTCAAATACGAGAATCCCCTTTATGTTACTTTCTTTAAATAGATCTTTTGGGCTAAGCACGTTTTTGAGGATAGCTGAGATCCCAATCCCATTTGATTGCTCAATTGCAGGAAAAAGAAGTGATCCACTCACGAGGGAGAGATTTAAAATGCTCGCAAGGGTACTATCTTTTGCACCTGAACCTATTACTATTCCTATTTTTTCAGACCTTCTCACAAGACTGATCAACTCTTTCAAATCCTCATCCTTCAACCCCAATTCCTTTTGCCTCTCTTCGCTCTCAGTTGCAAGGAGCCGGCTCCTAAATTCCTCATAGTTCGATACGTTCAGAGCCTTATCTCCCTCCCTTATGAATTCGAGAGCTATAACATCAAAGACTATACGCTCAAGTCCAGGCCTCACTCTGAAATTAATATGCGCAATATTTGAAAGGGAGCTATCGTACTGATCAACTGTCACAACCTTTGTTCCCCTTTTTTTCACAGCTTCCCTTATTTTTACTCCAAGAAGGTGATTGTCGGTGAGAAGATCTGAACCTGTAACAAATATGAGGTCACAAGCATTTATATCCCCGTAATCGTAACCATAAGGAATACCTGCTGATTTATATAAGTTGATCAACTTATAGGGAAAAAAGTAAGCGGAAGACGAAAAATAGGCCTTTTTAAGGATCTTACCGAGCTCAGCTATTAAATATGCTTCCTCATTTGTAAGTCTTGGAGATAAAAGGAATCCTACGCCACCACCCTCACTGTCAATCGCTTTTAGTCTTGATATTAATTCACTTTCCGCCTCTTCCAAGGAAATTTCTCTCTTTTCATCGTAGATTCTACGGACACATCTTTCTATTCTTGAATCGCTATTCGCAAAATCGTAACCGAATCTTCCCCTTACGCACAGAGACCCAGAGTTAGGAAGGAACCTCTCTTCACCTTTTACTTTTGCTAAGTATCCATCCTGAGAGACTAAGATCAAAGAGCATCCAAAGCCACAATGGGAACATGTAGTAACTGTTTCTTCCGCCATCCAGGGCCTTGTTTTCTTTGGAGATAGATTCTCAGTTAGGGCTCCCACAGGGCAAACTGATAGACATTCCCCACAGGAGATGCACTCTTCTCCTCTTACCACCTCTATCTTTGCCTCATAACCTCCTCCCTTTATCCCAAGAACTCCACGACCTGCACTTTCCAGACACGCATGGTAGCACCTTAGGCAAAGCACACATCTTTTTGCCCATTTTCTAATGAGGGGGGTTGAGAAAGGTTCGAGCCTTTCTTTTTTGCCGTCAATTTTGTACTCACCTTTCTCTATCCCATGCTCATAAACAAGATCCTGTAGTTTACATTCTCCTGCTTTGTCGCACTGCGGGCAGTCAAGGGGGTGCTCCATCAGTATGAACTTTAAGAACTCCCGCCTCATAAGATAAAGCCTTTCTGTGTTCGTTTTTATTTTCATCCCCTCGGTCACATAGGTGTTACAAGAAGTCTGGGGTCTATCAAAACCTTCGATCTCCACTATGCACAATCTACAGGACCCTATAGGGAAAAGTCTTTCGTGGTAGCAGAGCGTTGGTATATATATCCCGTTTTCTCTCGCAACCTCGAGTATTGTCCTTTTTTCTTCCGTTTTTATCTCTTTCCCATCAATCGTTACGCTAATCATGGCTTAACGCTACCATCCCTATTCTATAGCATCTTAAGCATCTCATCGACTCATAATAAGCCTCATCTACCCTGTATCCTTCCTCCACCTCATCGAATACCCATTTCCTCTTCTCAGGGTCTAACATTTTTAAGTGCAACCTCTCCATCTTTCCCGCAACTTCAACTCTCTCTTTCTTATTGAAAACTTTGAGCTCAGAGAAAAATTTAACGAATCTCTCTTCCTCTGGAAGTTTGAGCTCCGACCCTCTAAGATAACGGTCGATCATCTCTGCAGCCCGTCGGCCGTTCCCGGCAGCTCTCACGAGCACATCTGGCCCTGTAACACAGTCACCAGCAGAGAATATGCCCGGCACTGAAGTCATAAATGTGTCAGGATCGGCGTATAAGGTACCCCTCTTTGTGACACTTATGCCATCTTTCTCGTCGAGAAAGGAGAGATCTATAGCTTGACCTATTGCGGGGATCAGGATATCGGTCTCTATCACGAATTCAGATCCCGGAACCGGAACAGGCCTTCTCCTTCCGCTCTCATCTGGTTCTCCAAGTTCCATTCTTATGAGTTCAACCCCGCAAACCTTTCCATCCTTCTCGAGGATACGAACGGGATTACAAAGGAAATGGAATTTCACACCCTCATCCTCAGCATCCCTAACTTCCACAGGGTCTGCGGGCATTTCCGCTTTTGATCTCCTGTAAACGAGGTTAACATCGGTCTTGCCGATTCTGAATGACGTCCTCACGCAGTCTATCGCCACATTTCCACCGCCCACAACTACCACCCTTTTTCCTTCGGGATAGGGATCGACCCCTGAATTTATGTCGAAGAGATACTTTATCCCGGGTATAAAACCCTTTAGTCCCTTATCTTCTCCCTCAACCCCCATTTTTGTGCTCGTTTGAGCGCCAACTCCTATGAATATTGCGTCAAAATCCTTTTTTATCTCCGAGATAGTGATGTCCTTGCCAACGGTCACCCCATATTCTATTTCCACACCTTGCTTCTTTATGATTTCCACCTCTCTTCTGAGCACTTCCCTCGGTAGCCTGTAATCGGGAATTCCAACTGCGGCCATTCCTCCTGGTTCTTTCAGCCTCTCAAATATCTTCACCCTGTACCCACGAAGTGCGAGGTAATAGGCACAGGATAGGCCAGCAGGGCCCGCGCCTATTACCGCAACCTTCTTACCATCAACTGGGCTCTTCTTTATCACAGGCTCTTTTTTCCTCTCCATTTCATAGTCTGCTGCAAACCTTTTCAGCCACTTTATGGAAACAGGTTCGTCAACGAGAGCCCTTCTGCAGTTCTCTTCGCAAGGTCTCACGCAAACCCTCCCGAGTGTTCCAGGAAGGCAGGTCTTTTCCCTAATGGTGGCTAAAGCCTCAAGAAAGTTCCCGTCTCTTATCTCCTCTACGTATTTTGGGATGTTGAGATTACTGGGACAGACGCTCATACAAGGAGCAGTAACGGCGTAACTATACGTATATCTCTTCCCCCTTTTTTCTCCAAGGACATACTTTTCCATCTCTCTGGCAAAGTATCTAAGCGTATCAATTAAGGGGATAACACCTGTCTGACCTATTGAGCACCTCGAACTTCCCTTTATGTACTCTGCAATCGTTATTAATCGATCTAAGTCTTCTCTCTTCCCCCCTCCCTCATAAATTCTCTTCAAAATCTCAAGGACAAGGAATGTCCCCTTACTACAAGGGATACACCTTCCGCAAGACTCCTTTTGTACCGCTTCCATGTAAGAAATGAGCATATCGAGGATATCGACTTCTTCATCGAGCAGCAAAATACCGTCCCAGCCAAAGAAAGCCTTAATACTTTCGCCATCTAAAAACTTTTCCGGGATCTTTACCTCTGGAGTTACGTATTCTTCTTTTGGTTTCCCCCTGTTATCTACAACCTCCCCCTGCCAAGAACTGAACAATATCCCGCTCATCTGTCTATCTCTCCGAGAACGATATCAATACTCCCAATAGTTGCTATTACGTCCGCAACTAACTGGCCTTCTATCATCCTTGGAAGCGCGCTGAGATTGAGAAAGGATGGTGGTCTTATTCTAAATCTAAAAGGTCTCTCTGTTCCATCACTTACAATATAAAAGCCGAGTTCTCCTTTTGGAGCTTCAACAGAGGCATATGCTTCGCCTTTTTTTGGTCTAAAACCTCCCGTCCCTATCTTGAACTGTCTAATGAGGGAGGCAATATCGGTCTGAACGTCATCCTTGTCCGGAAGTGTGACTTCCGGTGCCTTTGCCTTGAAAGGTCCTTCTGGTACCCCATCTATTGCCTGCTCAATGATCCTGTTCGATTGTCTCAGCTCATTTATACGGACCAAGTACCGATCGTAAACGTCCCCATTCTTTCCTAATGGGACCACAAAATCGAATTCTTCATAACTCGAGTACGGATGTGCCTTTCTCACATCATAGTAGACTCCGCAGGCTCTAAGTACAGGGCCAGTCACACCGTAGCTTAATGCTTCATCCTTCGATATCGCCCCAATCCCAACGGTCCTCTTTTTCCATATGATGTTCTCCGTAAGGAGTGTCTCATATTCGTCTACCCTTTTTGGAAAATCCTTAACGAATTCTTTAACCTTTTTTGCAAATTCGCCATCTATGTCACGAGCAACCCCTCCTATCCTCATAAAGCTCGGGGTAAGTCGAGCTCCTGTTATGTATTCGACTATATCGAGAACCTTTTCTCTCTCCCTAAATGCGTAAAAGAGGACAGTCATAGCTCCTATATCCAAAGCATGAGTACCAAGCCAAAGCAAATGAGCGGCTATTCTTTGCAATTCGCAAAGTATAACTCTGATGTACTGGGCCCTCTTCGGAACTTCAATCTCTGCGAGCTTCTCAACTGCAAGGCAATACGCCAGGTTGTTAGAGAGACCGTTTGTATAATCGAGCCTATCCGTGAAGACCAAAGCCTGGTGATAGGTCCTTGTCTCACCTAATTTCTCGATCCCCCTGTGGAGATAGCCTATGTGGGGGACCGCCCTTACTATTGTTTCTCCATCAAGTTCTAAAAGGAGCCTTAATACCCCGTGTGTTGCGGGATGCTGAGGCCCCATATTTATCGTCATAAATGTCGTTTCCATTTCAGCTTTCCTCTTCCAGCTTCACCTCGAAAGGTCTATCGAAATCGAACCCCTCAACGGGGAAGTCCTTTCTGAGAGGGTGCCCGTTAAAATCCTCAGGAAGAAGAATTCTTCTAAGATCCGGGTGATTCTTGAACTTTATTCCGAACATGTCGTAGGTTTCCCGTTCGAGCCAGTTTGCCGCGCTCCAAAGATCGCTAACTGTTTCCAGTTCCTCCTCCACTCTTACCTTTATTCTTACTCTGTCCCCATCTCTCATAGAGCGGATTAAATAAACAACCTCGAAACGGGGGTTCTCCCCAAAGTAATCCACCCCGCACAAATCGATAAGCATATCGTACGAAAGTTCTTCATCCTTTCTCAAAAAACTCAGGATCTCCTTTTGACGTTCCGGTCTAACTACTACTACTGTCTCCCCTTTTTCCTCCTTCACGGAGACGATATATTCCCCAAAATTCTCTATTAGCCTTCCCAGTTTATTTTGCCTCATGGAGCGGAGAGGAGCTTTCTCTCTTTTACCGTTTCTCTCTCAATTTTCTCCTGGAGCTTCATAAGTGCGGCAAGAAAACTCTCCGGTCTCGGTGGACAGCCAGGAACATAAACATCAACAGGAATTATCTGATCAACACCCTGGACCACACTATAGGACTTGAATATTCCCCCTGAACATGCGCATGAACCAAAAGCTATCACCCATTTCGGTTCTGCCATCTGCTCGTATATCCTCTTTACCATTGGGGCCATCTTCTTTGTTAAGGTACCAGCGACAAGCATTAGATCTGCCTGTCGTGGAGATGGTCTCGCAACCTCTGAGCCAAATCTTGCCATGTCAACCGTTGCTGAACCAGCAACGATGAACTCGAGTGCACAGCAGGCAAGGCCAAATGTTAAAGGCCAGACAGAGTACTTCCTTCCCCAATTCACGAGTTTTTCAAGGGAAGCTACAAGAACGTTCCTTTCTATCTCTACTCCCATTCTAATGCTCCTTTCCTCCAAACATAAAAGTACCCTACAAGCAGAATGACGATGAAGGCAAACATCTCCAAGAATCCGAAAATCTTAAGATTTTTTGTTATCAAAGCCCAGGGATACATGAAAAGAACTTCCAGGTCAAATATAAGGAAAAGCATGGCGAAGATGTAATACTTTATGCTTATCCTCCTCCTCGTGGGACCTATTGTTGTCATCCCGCACTCGTAGGGAGACAGCTTAACACTTTTCGGTCTCCTCTCACCTAAGAAATATGAGATCCCAACAATGAGGATCCCTATAGCCCCCGCGAATATAAGGATTACAATGATTCCCAGATACTCCGCCATGTGAAAATCTGCGCAGTACATTTTAATTCTATGCTCCTTACCTTTGTCAAGAAAAATCTTATGTCGATTTTTTAAACTGTCGATTTACTTAGCAGAAAAAAGATGTCGAAAAATTCTACAATTCTTAGAGAAACGGAGAGGAAGGGATTTGAACCCTTGGTCCCGCTTTAGGCGGGACACTCGCTTAGCAGGCGAGCACCTTAGACCAACTCGGTCACCTCTCCATTTTGACAAAGTATACTTTTTTGACTTATAAAAATCAACCACGTGCTTGAACGTTATTTCATACTCAGGCCCTATCTTTTGAGTAAGATAAGGGATTTCTTCAACAATGATGGTTACATAGAGGTTGAGACCCCTTACGTCGTTCCTACAGTACCTCCTGACCCTCATATAGAACCGCTATCAGTATATATCGGGGATGTAGGGCCTTACTTTCTCCACACATCCCCGGAGATCTATATGAAAAAGATCCTCGCGAGGGGTCTAAAAAGAATATACCAGATATGTAGGGCCTTTAGAGTTGAGAATAAGGATGAGATCCATTCTGTTGAGTTTACAATGCTCGAATGGTACCGAGAGGGCTCATGTATGGAAGCGCTTAAGGAGACTGAGAGACTTGTGGATTTTCTATCATCCTCCTTAGAAAGTGATTTCGGGATAAAAAAGTCTTTCTCTCCTCCCTTTCGGATCTTTGATATGGAAAAACTCTTCCTTGAGAGATTGAACATTAGCCCCTTCAATCATGAAAAGATGGAATTTTACATTGCATTGAAAGAAAAAAACATAGTGAGCGTAAGAGAGGATGACTCGTGGCTCGATATGTTCTTTAAAGCCTTTTTCGAGAGAATAGAACCTTCAATAGATAAAAGCACACCCTATTTCATTACAGGGTGGCCTATTCACCTCTCAAGCATGGCAAAGGCAAAAGATGGTAAGGCAGAGAGATTCGAGCTCTACGTAAGGGGAGTAGAGATAGCAAATGGGTATTCGGAACTCCTCGATCCTACTGAGCAAAGAAAAAGGTTTGAAGAGGACAATAATAGAAGAAAAATGATGGGGAAAAGGGAGTTCATAATAGATGGGGATTTCATCTCCTGTCTCTCTAAGATCGAGGGAGAGTATTCTGGTTGTGCAGTTGGGGTAGAGAGACTGATGATGGTTCTTTTAGGAGAGGAAGATATAGATAGGGTAAGCCCTTTTAACCTTTAAGAAAAAATTTCAGATATGCCAGTCCCAGGTATTCTCTTATTCCGGAAGCGACATATCTTAGATTAGAAGCTTAAGGTAGGAATGAGAGGTAGTCGTAAGACCTTCGGGATGTTCTAAAGCCGACGGGATAAGGGGTAACCTCGAAGTATTTTGAGAAAAGGATATAGGCACGTCTCATATGGTACGCATTTGTGATAAGGACTACTCTTCTTATTTTTAGCTCCTTCGCAATCTCTTTTGCATACTTAGCATTCTCTTCTGTGTCCCTACTTTTCGTTTCTACTACTATGTCCCTTTCCTTCACTCCGAGGCTCAGGAGTAATCTCTTTGCATAAGGAGAATCCGCTTCCCTTCTGAATATGGAACCCCCAGTGAGTATGATCGGTCTTTTCTCCAAGGAGTACAACATGAAGGCACCTAACACTCTCTCACAACCCTTCTCACTAAGCTCCCCTTTTCCTTTGAGGGAAGGGGCTCCTTCCCCTACTGAGGAACCGAGGACCAAATAGGCATCGCAGGCTCTTATCCTTTCAAAAGACGGTAGAGGGTATGAATTCTCAAGGGGGATGAGGATAAAGTCCTTTGTAGGTTCAAGTGAGATGAAATAGATAAAAAATGCAAGTACGGATAATAAAATCCTCGTTTTCTTCTTTGAAAAGATAGTAGATACAATTAGAATCGAAATGAACACCCCGGGGGGTATAAGAAAGGATGTTATGATCTTCTTTGCAAGGAACAATCAGCCTTCCCCCCGAGTTTATCAACTTAGCCCCAAATATCCCGTAGTTTCACTTCTCTCTAATCCCTTCATGTTCCTTAAGGTTGTCCGCTCATTTCCCATAGGAGGGGATGTATCAGGCGAAAGCTCTATTTAGGGCACTTTAGGGTACCTGAGTCTTCCCGTATAACAACAGCTAAAGAAGAACTGAGAATATAAACTGCTATACAAAAAATCGCCTTCACAAAAAACAAAGCCCGGTATTCTTAACAGGTTGCAGGATTAGGTTGATAAACTCGGGATATATGCTCCCAGGTTTAGGAGGCTATTGAACGAGAAGTATAAGAGGTCATAGCCTTACCACATCGAGAGGAAAATCTGTTACCCTCTCCAATCCCCATTTTCTGACGATAAAATCTACCTCCAGGCCACAGGCACCTAAACAGGGGAATACAAACTTTGGTTCGAAAGCAAATACCATCCCTTCTTTAAGAATAGTTCTATGTCTCCCTGTGATCACGGGAAGCTCATTTATCTCAAGACCAAGCCCATGTCCTATAAAACTGACTTTTGTCTCCCCATGTCCCATAAAATTCTGCCTAAGACCGTGTCTCTTTGCGATGGACAAGGCCTTCTCAAATATCTCCGTAGCACAGACTCCATCTTTGCCTAATCCCTCAACCTCAGTAATGATTTCGTAAGCACACTCGTAACCTTTCCTGAATAGATCATGACCCCATTCTCCTATCAAGAAGATCCGAGTCTCATCCGTAATGTAGCCGTTATAAGCGCCTCCATAGTCAATTAGGGTGGGGACCCCTCTTTTTATCCTGTTTAATGAGGGACCTTGAGCCACAGCAGGGGTTACCCCACAACCTGATATGGGAACATCCCCGAAGGAGGGAATTGTTGCGGAAATACCGTGGATCACATATATATTCATCATCTCCTGATTGAGACCTCTCATCCTCAAGATCCCCTGATGCCCGTTCATCCTCCCGATAGATTCGAGCCTTGCTGCAATATCTACTTCTCTTTCCCCTTCCCTTACATAGGCCTTTGCTTCTTCAAAAACGAGAGAAACTATCTTTCCCGATTTTTTTATCTGGGAAATTTCAAACTCGCTTTTTATTGCCCGAATTTCCCTTATAGTCCTCGATATATCCGCAATTTCGAGACCACCGACTATCTCTTCCAACCTCCTCAAGAGAGAGACAGGTATTACGTCCAGTTCCATCCCACATCTCATCCCTTTTTTAACGTACCTTTCTATGTGCTTTTTTGCCTCTCTATCGTTTCTTATGGGGATCTGATCTATTGGGGATTCAACCTTAGCCCTTTCAACGTTTTTTTCGACGAGCAAAAGAGGATCTCCTTCAATGGGGATAAGAAGGATAGATTTTTGGAGGGTCCCTGAGAAATAGAAGATATCAACGTTCTGCAAAATGATACTGATACCTATGTCAGACTTCTCCATCTCCTCTTTCAGTCTCAATATTCTCCTATCTATCTCTTCCTTAGGAGTGAACTCACACAGACTTAAGCCTTCTAATATATTCACTTACCCTCCCTATGATCTCCTCTTTTTTTACCCTCTCCTTATTGTTAGAGTTTCTTAGCTTAATCTCGACGTAACCCTCTTTAAGATTTTTTTCGCCAATAGTTATCCTTATTGGGACACCTATTAAATCGCAGTCCTTAAACTTCACCCCAGGTCTCTCATCTCTATCGTCTATGGCGCAGTCCACACCAATTCTTATAAGTTCGCCGTATATGCGCTCCCCTTCCTGCATTAATGCTGAATCGGTTACGTTCAGGGGAAGCACCATAACCTCGAAGGGAGCTATTGCGAGGGGAAGAATCATCCCGTCTTTATCATGACTCTGCTCTATTGCGGCTGCAAGAGTCCTTCCTACTCCAATACCGTAACAGCCCATCACTATGAATCTCTCCTTTCCCTCTTTATCAAGGAACTTCGCGTTCATTGCCTCACTGTATTTAGTTCCAAGCTTAAATATATGACCCACCTCAATCCCCCTTCTTGAAGCGAGGACCCCGTCGCACCTCGGGCAGGGATCACCAGGGGTTGCGTATCTTAGGTCAAAAAACCCTTCTACATTTAAATCACCAAGATTTACTCCCACGATATGTGTATCCTCTTCATTTCCTCCAACAACGAAGTCCTCCATAGATCTGATTTCTAAATCTGCATATATGGGAATGGGAAGCCCCAAGGGCCCTGAAAAGCCTTGAGGAGCCCCTGTCAACTCTTCTATCTCGAAGGGACCAAGAAGTTCAAGATATTCAAGCTTTAAGAGGTTCTTGAGCTTTGTCTCGTTTACTTCCCTGTCCCCTCTTACGAGAACACCTAACTTCCCTTTATCGGAATCGTAAAGAATCGTTTTCACTATTTTTTCCCTCTTTACACCCAGATAATCCGCTACCTCATCGACCCTTTTTTTTTGAGGAGTGAGGACCTTCTTATACATTCCCTTTTTTCCCTTTGCGCTTTTTTTTCCGTTCCCTATTTCAGCCTTTTCGAGGTTCGCGCTGTAACCGCACTTTTCGCAAAAGAAGATAACATCTTCACCCGTTTCTGCGACCACCATAAATTCGTGAGAGAAACTTCCTCCAATCTGACCTGTGTCTGCCTCGACAACGGTAAAATTGAGACCACATCTTTTGAATATGTTCTTATACGCATCGTACATCTTTGCGTAGCTCTCTTCCGCATCCTCCTCCTTGGCGTCGAAACTATAGGCGTCCTTCATAATAAACTCCCTTGCTCTCATTACGCCGAATCTGGGCCTTATCTCGTCCCTAAACTTGGTGTGAATCTGGTAAAGAATCAAGGGCATGTCCCTGTATGACCTTATCTCCCTCCTCACGATATCTGTTACGACCTCTTCGTGTGTCGGGGCAAGACAGAGCTCCCTTTCGTTTCTGTCCTTGAAACGGAGAAGCTCCTTTCCATATTTTTCCCATCTTTTACTCTCGACCCATAGTTCCTTCGGCTGCACTATAGGCATCATGAGCTCTTGGGCTCCCTTCTTGTTCATCTCCTCCCTTATTATATTTTCTATCTTCTTCAGGCATCTGAAACCTAAGGGGAGCCACGTGTAAATTCCAGATGAGAGCCTCATTATGAATGAAGCCCTGACCATCAGTTTGTGACTCGCTATTTCAGCATCCTTCGGGTCTTCTTTCATGGGAAAATAAAAGATATTTGAAAATCTCATCCTTTTCCTCCGCTTTTCTGGAAGTAAAGAAGCTTCTATATAGAGGGGTGTATCTTTTTAAAGAGGTATATCCTCTTCTTCCTCATGGGGAAATTCTTCTTCTATTTCCTCTTGGGCCAGAGTACCTGTTCTCGAAAATTCCCCTTCCTGGGTAATAGGAGTTGGTAGCATCCTTAGATCGGTCGCCACAATTTCGTACGCTCTCCTTTTTATTCCGTCTTTTCCCTCGTATTCTCTCGATTGAATCCTCCCTTCTATATAGACGAGCCTCCCCTTTTTTAAATATTCGCTACATATTTCCCCAAGTTTTCTCCATGCTATAACCCTATGCCATTCAGTTCTCTCGAACCTGTTGCCGTTTTTATCTTTTCTAATCTCTGTTGTAGCAACATTAAATGTGGCGACAGGTACACCATCCGCCGTGTGCCTAAGTTCGGGATCTGCCCCAAGACGGCCAACGAGTATGACCTTATTTACACCCGCCATCCTTCCCCCAGAAAAATAAGAACTGTTTTTATTAAGGTTATAGTAAGGTCAAGAAAAAGTCAACGGAATCGTGTTAGATATACATTTTTATGCTAAATGTAAGCTTATGGACTACTTTTGTTAGCTAAAATAGATAAAATTTTTTTCTCATAGTCAACTTTTTTATTGACATGAGAATTTTTTTGTTATACAGAAGTTTTGTGGCGAGAAAAAAGCCGGAAGATGAAAAAAGGTCCATACCAGTCATTGTCCGTCTAAATAGGGAGGAATTCGACATTCTTGAAAAAAGGGCCTCCTCCTTGGGTATGAACATTTCTTCTTTCCTAAGACTTCTCATTCGGCACGGAAGGATCGATTTGGAAGAGGGGGAGAAATAGAATGAAAGGAGGTGATGAAAAAATGGCAACAAAGAAGAAAACAACAGCGAAGAAAAAAGCAACCGCGAAAAAGAAATAAGGGAGGGGGGGGAACCCCCCTACTTCTTCCTGAATTTCAATCTTAGAGGAGTACCCAAGAATCCGTATCTTTCTCTCAGTGACCTTTCCAGGTATTTCTTATAGTTTTGGGGAATAAGCTCTGGGAAATTCGAAAAGAACACGAATGAGGGAGGATAAATTCCTACCTGGGTTCCGTAATATATCCTTATCCTTTTCCCCTGAGGGGATGGTGGTTCTCTAATTTCCATTATTCTCTCAAGATCCTTGTTCAATTGTGGCGTATCTATCCTCTTTCTCAGCTCCCTTTCCACTTCGATGTCCATCTCAAAGATCTTCTCAAGATTTTTTCTTTTCAGCGCAGAAACGAAGACCACTGGACAGAAGCTCGCATGGGGTGCTTTGATCCTTATCTCTTTAAGGTAATCTTCTTCCTTGACCTTCCCTTCCATGAGATCCCACTTGTTCACGACGAGCACCACCCCCTTTCCGTAATTGAGGGCGGTGTGTGCTATCTTTGCTTCTTGATTTCCTAAACCTTCGGTAGCGTCCAAAATCAGGTTTACAACGTGGGATCTCTCAATTGTTTTTATGGCGCTTGCTATCGATTTGACCTCCACTATAGTCTTTACCTTACTTTTTTTTCTGATGCCGGCCGTGTCTACTATTATCAATTTTCTGTTGTTGAAAGAAATCATTGTATCTATTGCGTCTCTTGTAGTTCCCGGCTCTTCGCTAACGATTACCCTCTCATCTCCTATTAAACCGTTAACTATGGAAGATTTGCCCGTATTAGGCCTCCCTATTATAGCTATCTTCAAAGCCTCTTCTTCGTCTTCTTCGCCATTCTTTGGAGGGGAGAAAGAACGTAGGGTATGGGTCAAAGAATCGAGAAGCTCAGATACGTTCCTTCCGTGAAGGGCGCTAATAGCATAGATTTTCTCTTCCCCCAGCGCATAGAACTCAGAAAGAGCTCTCATCTTCTTTTCAGTGTCAACCTTGTTAACAACGTAAAAAATTGGTTTGTTTGCCTTTCTCAGAAATTTGATCGCCTCCTCATCTTCCGGAAGAAGCCCATCTTCTACATCAAAAAGGAATATGATCGCAGAGGACTCTTCTATTGTCTTTTCGATCTGCTTTTTTACACTCAGACTGGTCTTATCCTTTGAATTTATTTCGAGACCACCAGTATCACAAATGACGAATTTAAGCCCGTTATACTCGCACTCGCAGTAGTTTCTATCCCTTGTAATACCGGGGGTGTCTTCTACTATTGCCTTCTTCTTACCACAGATCCTGTTAAAAAGTGTGGACTTGCCCACATTCGGTCTTCCGATTATGCCCACTATGGGGAGATCCTTCCTCATGTGTCCTAAGACCCCTGCTTCAAATTCTCCAATCTCAGTAGTCAATCAGAAACCAAAAGAGAGCTCAAGTTTTTGAGGATTCTGAAAGTTGCCCCGAATATCTTTTCGCCCTTATAAAAAAAGGCGCCCTCTTCCCTCTGAAAATCCTTATTAAGTATACATTTCATTGGTAAGAAGATGATCGATGCCACCTCTTTCGGGTTTATTTTAAAACTAACCTGCGAAATGATGGCTCCCACGTAAGCGGACAAAAGATAACCTGTTAGAGTGTAAGTGTCATCGAGCCTGCCAAGTATCTTTAGATCCGATGGTCTCACACCTATTTCCTCAAAACACTCTCTTACGGCCGCTTCTTTTAAATCGGGGTCGCTTGGCTCACATGCACCCCCTGGAAAAGATATTTCCCCTTTATGGAGACTTACTTCATATGTCCTCTTTGTCAGTAAAATCCATATCCCCCCTTTATCCGAATAAAGAGGCACAATAACTGCTGCCCTTTTTGCATTTTTATCTTCTATCAATCTTGGCACATAAAAAGTGAGCTTACGAGCTATCTCTTCAAGAGTTATCCCCACCATTTTTCTTTTTCCCTTCCTCCTCTTCCCCTTTCTTTTTCTCCATTGCCTCCGTTATCTCTGTGAGCCTTTTCATCACGAAATAATTAATCGTTTCCTCAGGATATGTTCCGTCCTCATTCATCTCACCAGCTTTAATCCCTGTTAGAATCTCGAGACCCTCCTCCATCCTATCTATGGCGTAGATGGTGAACTTCCCTTCTCTTACAGCTTCAACAACCTCTTTTTTCAGCATGAGGTTCCTAACGTTTCTTTCAGGTATGATCACTCCATGCGTCCCATTTAGTCCTCTCAACTTGCAAAGTTCAAAAAACCCCTCTATTTTCTCGTTTATACCGCCAACGGGCTGAACTTCGCCATTTTGATCCATTGATCCTGTGACAGCAAGGCTCTGTTTCAATGGAAGATTTGATATACTACTTAAAAGCGCGTAAAGCTCAGCACATGTTGCGCTGTCACCTTCAACCATCTCGTAAAGTTGCTCGAAGGTTATCGAAGCGGAAAGGGTTATCGGTTTTTTGATAGCGTATTTGCTACCTAAGTAGCTGGAAATTATGAATATGGCTTTTTCGTGTATCCTTCCGCTCATCTTGGTCTCCCTTTCTATGTTTACGATTCCTGCCCTTCCAGCATACGTCTTTGCTGTAATCCTTGAGGGTTTCCCAAAACTGTAATCACCGAGATCTAAAACTGCAAGCCCGTTTACCTGTCCGACTTTTTCGCCCTCCGTATCAACGATCAGTGTACCTTCGAGCATCATCTCTCTCAGTCTTTCCTCTATCCTATTCACTCTGTAAATTTTCTCATCGAGTGCCTTTAGCACGTGATGGGCACTTACGATTTTAGAACCTTCTTTCTTTGCCCAGTAGTTCGCTTCTCTTAAGAGATCTGCTATGTGACCGAATCTTGTTGAAAGCTTCTCTTTGTGTTCTGCGAGCCTCGAACCATATTCTACAACCTTGCAACAAGCTGCGCGATCAAAAGGGAGAAGACCTTCAGCCTTTTGTACAAAAGATATGAAAGAGGCATATTTCTTTATATTTTCCTCCGTTCTATCCATCCTGCTGTCAAAGTCAGCCTTAACCTTAAAGAGGTCTCTCCATTCTTCATCGAGATTATAAAGTAGGTAGTAGAGAAAAGGATTTCCAATTACCACGACTTTGACATCGAGGGGGATAGGCTCGGGTTTGAGTGCGGAAGTGCTCATCAGTCTATACTGCTCGAGTACGTCCTCTATTTTAACTTCTCTCGTCTTCAGGGCTCTCTTAAGAGCATCATAGGAGAATATATTTTTTAAAAGATCCTCGATGTAGAGAACCAGATATCCTCCATTAGACTTATGGAGAGCTCCAGGCCTTATCATCGTAAAGTCTGTTACAGCGATCCCATAAATGTACTTGTATTCGATTCTGCCAAAGAGATTCAGATAGGAGGGATTACTCTCAAACACTACAGGGGCCCCAGATTTTCCTTCATTCGTTATAAGAACATTCACGGAATACTTGGTGAAAGAAGGCTCAATTTTGGGCAATTTTAAAAACGGAAGAGGGGATGGGGCCTCTGTTTGACCTCTAAAATCATCGATATTTGAAAGAATATCTTCCTTGACATCTTCTAAGTAGGAGGTGATCTTTTCGTTCTGTACGTATTTTTTACGAATTGCCTCAATAGCAGGGTCCAAAACCTCAAGAGCTATCATTTTTTCGAGCTTGGAAATCATCTCATTCACAAAGCGCTCCGCCTGTCTTAAGGTCCTTAAGATATCATTCAGCTTCTCTTGAAGCATTCTGCCTTTTTCCTCAAGCATCTTTCTTGTAGATTCATCGAGAGATTCGAATTCTTCTCTTGTTAAGGGTTCACCTGTCGGTTTGGATGGGACTATGAGAATACCCGCAGGGGTCCTCCTGAGAGAAAAACCATGAGTTCTTGCATCTTCATCAAGTTTCCTCAAGTATTCTTCCTGTTTTTCCTGAAACTCGCTTATTATTTTGTTTTTCTGGACTTCATATTCCTTTGACTCAAAAGCCCTGGGAATTTCTGTCCTCAAATACTTAATCAGTTCCTCCATGTCCTTCTGGAACTCCGGTCCTCTTCCAGGTTCAAGGGAAATAGCCTGAGGCGAATCCGGATCTTTGAAGTTGTACACATAACACCAGTCTGGAGGGGGAGGTTCATTTTTCGCAATCTCTTTAAGTAGATGGGTAACTACGGACATTCTTCCACTTCCAGATTCTCCGAGCACGAATATATTAAATCCTGAGCTTTCCATTCCCAAGCCGAAATCGAGAGACCTTAATGCCTTTTCCTGCCCTATGATTTTATACTGGCCGTCAAGTTCATCGGTTGTTCCGAAATCAAAAATCTTTTCATCACAAGCTGTGTACAAATCTTCTGGACTTAACTTTCTCACCTTCCACCCTCCTGTCCTTTAATTGCGAGCAAATAATAGATATTTCGTTTTTACAAGATACGTCAACATTTTTTTCCCGCATCCTTCCCCTTCACATTCTTTGGTTTTCTTGACAAAGATTGGCTACGTTATTAATTTATCATAAGAGGTCCGTATGGGTCTTACAGGAAGAGAGGGAAAAGTACTTGAAATCATAATAGAAACCTATGTGGATACCGCAGAGCCTGTTGGATCAAGAGCTGTCTCAAAACTTATGAATTACAGATTGAGTGCGGCAACGATAAGGCACATCATGTACGACTTGGAAGAACAGGGGTACCTTTACAAACCTTACTCCGTCTCAGGAAGAATTCCAACGAGCAAAGCCTTCAGATACTACGTGAATACACTCGTTAATTTTAAAGTGCCAGCAAAGAGGGACCTACAATTAATCTCTAACTTTATCAAACCGAATTATTCCCATGTTGAAGAGGCGATGATAGACGCTTCTCGCGCACTTGCAGCTATCTCAAGATATGCGGGTATTGTTGTTGAACCGAAGCTTGATACAATGCAGTTCAAGGGCGTGGAATTCGTTGCTCTCTCGCCCACATCATTATTAATTCTGTTTATTGCTTCCTCAGGCATGGTTTACAAAAGGATAATAAGCCTTGAGGAAAATATCCCTATCAGTGTCTTAGAAAGCATGAAGCAGTACATGAACGAAAGATTTCAGGGACTGACTTTTCTTGAACTGAGGACGAGGCTTCTCGAGGACATAAAGAAAGACAGGGAAGATTTCAAAACCCTCTTATCAAAGATCAAAACTTCTCTCGATTCACTGATCGTAGATGGAGAAAAAAGAGAGGTATATCTGGAAGGAACTTCTAAGATCATCGGTATACCTGAATTTACTGATATTCTGAAGGTAAAGGAGATATTCAGGGCACTTGAACAGAAGGAAAAGCTTTTAAGTATTTTGGATAAGTGCCTTGCCCAGAATGACGTGGTCGTGATAGTAGGCGAGGAGTCGGAAATAAAAGAGATGAAGGATATGAGCATAATCGCCTCACCTTTTTCAATAAATGCGAAAAGTTCAGGGGTTGTGGGAGTGATAGGACCTCTTAGGATGGACTACTCAAAACTCGTGCCTTTGGTTCATTACACGGCAAAAGTGCTGACGAATTTCTTAACAAAGATGTGAGGTGCACCATGGAAGGGAATGGAGAGGAAAGAAACGTAAAAGCAGATGAGACGCACCACAAGGAGGAACAGGAAGAACAAAAGAAAAAGAAAAAGAAGGACGAAATCATAGAGGAACTGAAGAAAAGTTTAGAGGAGAAAGAAAAAAACGTAAATGAGTTAAAGGAGAAGCTTCTCTATCTACAAGCAGATTTTGAGAATTTCAAGAAACTGAAGCAAAAGGAGAAGCAGGAGATACTAAGATACGGGAATGAAGCTTTGATAAAGGAACTTTTGCCCGTAATCGACAATCTCGAGAGAGCTCTTGACCATGCCCAAAAGTCAGATGACGTAAAGACTATTGAGGAGGGAGTGAGACTCACTTTAAACGAGCTACTGAGAGTACTTGAGAAGGCAGGTGTTACGAGGATTGAATCAGTAGGTCAGAAGTTCGATCCAAACTTCCATGAGGCATTCAGTGTGGAAGAAAGGTCTGACTGTGAACCAGGAACCGTTGTATGTGAGTTCCAGAAGGGCTACCTTCTAAACGGTAGACTCCTGAGGCCTGCCATGGTTTCGGTAGCAAAAGGACCTGAAATAAAGGAATGAAGAATGCTTTTTAAAGGGTCGTGACCAGGCTCCGTGCAGAAAGATTATTACGAGATACTGGGTGTAGACAGAAACGCAACAGAGGAAGAAATAAAGAAGGCTTTCAGAAAGCTCGCCCTCAAATACCACCCCGATAGAAACCCTGGAGATAAATACGCGGAAGAGAAGTTCAAAGAGATAAACGAGGCATACGAGGTCCTGTCAGATCCAGAGAAAAGAGCGAAATACGACAGGTATGGTACGGTCGATGGAGTTGATTCTGTTTTTGATTTTGGGTTCAGAACGAGATTTGACGACCTCTTTGACGATCTCTTCAGCGACTTCTTTGGCAGGACGAGAAGGACAAAAAGGGGTGAGGATCTTAAATACAACTTGGAGATCGAGTTTGAGGAAGCAGTCTTTGGGACTGAGAAAGAGATAGAAATCCCTAAGGAAGAAAAATGTCCATCATGTGGGGGGACGAGGGTCGAGCCTGGTTTCAAGCCGAATGTATGCCCCGTATGCGGTGGAAGGGGACAGATCAGATACTCTCACGGTTTTTTCACAATAAACAAGACCTGTGATACGTGTTACGGTGAGGGCTACATCATAAAAAATCCGTGCAGAGAGTGCAAAGGAAGGGGTTATGTAAAGACTAAAAAGAAATTGAACATAAGGATACCACCTGGTGTAGATACCGGTACAAGACTCAGAGTGAAAGGTGAGGGAGCAAAGTCTCCAAGTGATACCCATCCCGGGGACTTGTATATTGTAATTCATGTGAGACCCCATTCCATATTTGAGAGGGAAGGAGACGATATCATCGTTAAGGTAGATGTTGATTTTCCCCTTCTTTGCCTTGGAGGGGAGATTAAGGTACCGACTTTGAATGGGGAGATGAATTTGCATATCCCACCTGGAACACAACCCGGAAAGGTCTTCCGTCTGAATGGGATGGGTATCCCTAAAAGCAGGGGATACGGAAGAGGGGATGAACTCGTTTACATAAATGTGAGGGTCCCAACTGATCTAACAGAAAGGCAAAAAAGGCTCCTTGAAGAGCTTTATCGTGAACTGAGAAATTCATAATTTCACCTTATGAGCATCCCTATCCTTTTCCACCTAACGTATTCCCATATTTTTTCAGGGTTCTTATCCCAGGAAAAGTAAAGGATGAAAGCCTTTCCCACAAGGTGTTCTTTTCTTACGAAACCCCAGAATCTGCTATCTAAGCTTCGGTCCCTGTTATCGCCCATGACAAAATAAGCATCCTTCGGGACTACAAGGGGCCCGAGGTTATCCCTTGGCGCCAAATTACCAGGAATGATATGCGGATCTGAAAAAAAAGCGTGAGGATCCTCTATTTTTCTCCCGTTTATATAGACGACCTTGTCTCTTATCTCTACAGTCTCTCCCTCTGTGGCTATTACCCTTTTTATAAAATCCTTGCTTTTGTCGAGGGGATACCTAAATACGATAACATCTCCTCTTTTGGGCTTCGATATTTCATAGATGATCAAATCAGTGAAAGGTACCTTTATGACGTAGCTTAACCTGTTCACAAGCAAATGGTCTCCTACTAATAGGGTTGGTTCCATCGAACTACTGGGAATCTTGAAAGCCTGAACAAAGAAACTTCTCACGAAAAGCGCGATCAGTGCTGCAATTATGAATGACTCAACGTATTCCCTAACTTTCCCCTTCTTTTTTTCCATCTCATTTCTCCTCACATTCTTGAGGGAGCGGTAACCCCAAGTATATTCAAGCCTTCCCTGATTATTTCCTTTATCACATGGACAAGCAACATCCTGGCAGATGCAAGGTCTCTCTTTTCCTGTAAAACCCTCGTAGTATTGTAATAGCTGTGGAACTTTCCCGCAAGTTCTATCAGATAATAAGTAATTCTGTGGGGTTCCATGTTCTTCGCAGCATTTTCTAAAACGTCAAAGAAACGGAATGCGGTTTTTATAAGTTCCATCTCTTCCTTGAGCTCAAGGAGATGAACGATCCTTCCGTTTACGTTCTTAGTCTCTAACCAATTAATATTCAAACCCTCTTCCTTCGCATTTCTCATGATACTCTCGATCCTCGCATGGGCGTACTGCACGTAGTAGACAGGGTTCTCATTCGTTTTCTTTTTGGCGAGATCAAGATCAAACTCGAGGTGAGCATCATTCTTCCTCGTTAGAAACCAAAATCTCCCAGCGTCTCTTCCTACCTCTTCTAAAAGCTCTCTAAGTGTTGTGTAAGTTGCTTCGCGTGTGGACATTCCCACCGGTTTTCCGTCTTTGAGAAGCGTAACAAACTGGATGAGGATTATTTTTAGTTTCTCCTTATTTAGATTCATCGCACTCAAGGCTGCCATTATTCTTGGCACATAGCCATGGTGGTCCGAGCCCCAAACATTTATAAGGAGATCGTACCCTCTTAGGAACTTCTCCCTGTGGTAAGCGATATCAGAAGTAAAATAAGTTTTCTCCCCATCTGATTTTATAAGAACCCTATCCTCATCATTTTCGAAAAGGCTTGTTCTGAACCATATTGCCCCATCTTTCTCATAAAGATAGCCCGATTCTTGAAGAGAGGAGAGTGTCATATCTACCATTCCAGACTCAAAAAGTTCAGACTCTTTCTTGAAGCTGTCGAAGGTCACTCCAAAATCCTCTAAATCTTCTATTATTTTTGCCATTATTCTCTCTGAGGCGTACTTCGCAAGAAACTTTATGCTTTCCCTTTTGTCTTCTGGTAGGGCCATCTTTCTCTCGATAATTTCCCTCGCTATTTCCCTTACATACTCTCCCTTGTAAAAATTCTCTGGAAAATCGACCTTTTCCCCTAAATGCTCCTTTATTCTAAAATAAACGGACTCCCCTAAAGTCTCCATTTGTTTTCCCGCATCATTTATGTAGTATTCCTTTGTGACATCGTAACCTGTTCTTTTAAGTAATTCTGAGAGAACGTCTCCGAATGCGGCGCATCTTCCGTGTCCCACATGAAGAGGGCCCGTGGGATTAGAACTCACAAATTCTAAAAGAACCCTTTTGCCCTTACCCAGGTCAGGGAAAAAGGAAGGAACACCCCTTAAAAAGAGTTCAAAAAATCGGTCTTTTAAGAAAGAGTCTTTTAGGTAAAAATTCAAAAAGCCTCTCCCAGCAACATCTATTTTTTCGCACATGTCCTGGAGTGGGAGCATATCTTTAAGTAGGAACGCTATATCCTCCGGTGATTTCTTTAGCTCCTTAGACAGGAGAAAAGCGAGATTCGTAGAGTAATCTCCAAAGTCCTTTTCCCTTGGGGTCTCAATGTGGGGTTCAATAGTCAGTCCCTCAGGGATTAGGCCTTTTTCTTTCAGTTCTTCACACGCCTTTTTCAGTCTTTTTTGGACTTCCTCCCTTATCATCATCTTTTCCTTCTTCTTTTATTGAAACATCCCTTACAAAATCGGGACACCTAAAGGATACGTCTTTTCTGGCCATGAACCTTTTCTGACAATTCTCCCTCCACGCACAGACAACGCAAAGGGTTTTCTCCATCTAATCCCCCTTTTTTACAAGGTCGGTGTAAACTTCGGGAACCCTCGCTTTAAGCAAAGGCCAAGTCTTCCTCACATCTCTTTCGTACTCCAGGTCTACATCGGCAATTACTATGCCGTCGTTTATTCCAGCCGGCCCAGATATTATTTCCCCTTCTGGATTGACACAGAAACTCATCCCGTAAAAGTCTTGGATATCCTCGCTTCCCACCCTATTTACTCTCATGATGTAAAGACCGTTAAAGATCGCGTTACCCGAGATCGCAGTCTGCCACAGATGCTGTGTTTTGAAAGCGCAGGAGGTTGGAGCAAAGACGATTTCTGCCCCTTTCAAAGCCAGTATTCTTGTACCCTCGGGAAAGAGATTATCCCACGATATTTGTACCCCTATCCTCCCATATCCGGTTGAGAAAACTGGAAAACCATCCCCCCTTGAGAAATAGTACGTTTCCTCCCAGAGGGGTATCTGGGATAGGTGGACCTTTCTGTATACACCAGAAATCTCACCTTTCTCATTTATCACCATGCAGCTATTATAAAACCTTTTTCCCGCCCTTTCAAAAAAGGGTAAGAGGATCACCACACCCTTTTCTCTCGCTTTCTCAAAAAAAGGATTAAATAGAGTTGAGTTCGCCTCTTCCGCAAGGGAGAAGAATGCTTCGTTTTTCTCCCTTGGGAACCAAAAAAGATTGAATATCTCTTGAAAGCAAACTATCTTCGCGCCCTTCTCTATTGCGACGCATAGAAGGGATAAGGCCTTTTCAACATTTTTCTTTTTCTCTTTCAGACATGAAAATTGGATACCCGCTATTCTCATTCAATGATCTCACTCTCCCCTAAATACTGGCTTTCTCTTTTCTACGAAGGCGATCATCCCCTCTTTTTGATCCTTTGTACCAAAACAAAGACCAAAATTCGCTGCCTCAAGTTTGAGACCCTCTTCTATACTCAGGGAGAGGCTTTTGTTTACACATTCCTTTGCCAAACGCAAAGCGATTTGACCGCATGAGATTATAGACTGAGCTAAAGAAAAAACCTCTTTCATAAGTTCTTCATGGGGGACTACCTTGTTTACAAGTCCCATATTGAAAGCCTCATGTGCACTGATCATCTTTCCCGTGAATATGAGCTCCTTTGCCTTTGCAAGCCCTATGAGTCTTGCAGTCCTTTGCGTTCCTCCAAAGCCAGGATGTATCCCTAAGGTGACCTCCGGAAATCCAAATCTCGCCTTTTCAGAGGCGTATATTATGTCGCAGGCTAAAGCGAGTTCAAATCCGCCACCTAACGCATAACCATTCACCGCGGCGATCGCAACCTTGCCCATATTTTCCAATTTCGTGAAGGCCTCGTGTCCCTTTCTCGAGAATTCCATTCCCTGAACGGGATTCATGTCCTTCATCTCCAAAATATCGGCGCCTGCGACAAAGGCTTTGTCCCCCTCTCCTGTAACAATGACAACCTTAACCTCCCCATTTTTCTCCAGTTCCTCGCAAGCCTTTTTCAGTTCTTCAAGTGTCTCCGTATTCAGGGCATTAAGTGCTTTTGGCCTATTAACTTTAAGAATCCCCATGCCGTCCTTTATATCAATGAGTATGTTCTTATAGTCCACCTTTAATCCTCCCTCTCTAAAATTGCGGCAAGCCCCATCCCTCCTCCTATGCACATCGACACGAGTCCGTATCTCAGTTTCATTCTCTTCATAGCATAAAGCGCTGTTGTTACAAGTCTTGCACCTGTGCATCCGATAGGATGACCAAGGGAGATCCCCCCTCCAAAAAGGTTGCATTTATCCATGTTAATATTTAGTTCCCTTATGCAGGCAATTGCTTGGGCAGCAAAAGCCTCATTCAGCTCTATTATGTCTATCTGATCAAGGGTAAGACCAGCTTTCTTTAAAGCTTTTTTAATTGCCGGTACAGGACCTAAGCCCATGTAAGCTGGATCAACGCCTCCATTTGCCCAGGCGACGATCCTTCCCATAGGTTTTATGCCCAGCTCCTTTGCTTTTTCCCTTGACATAAGAACAGTAGCTGATGCGGCGTCGTTTATGCCAGATGCGTTTCCTGCGGTGACAGTCCCATCTTTCTTAAAGGCAGGTGGTAGCTTTGCCATTTTTTCAAGGGAAGTATCCATAGGTCTTTCGTCAGTATCGAAGACTATGGGTTCACCTTTCTTCTGAGGTACAACAACCGGGACTATCTCTTCCTTAAAAAGCCCTTCCATTATCGCCTTCCTTGCTCTCTGATGGCTCATCAGTCCAAATTTGTCCTGTTCTTCCCTTGAGATACCGTACTTCTCAGCTATGTTTTCCGCAGTTACCCCCATGTGGTAACCGTAGAATATCTCCCAGACCCCATCCAAAACCATAAGGTCCACCGCCCTTGCATCAAACATTCTCGCACCCCATCTCATCGCTGGGAGGGCAAAAGGGGCCATACTCATGTTCTCCATGCCACCAGCAACGATAATATCCGCATCTCCAGATGCAATCGTTTGGACTGCACAAATTATAGATTTTAGACCAGACGCACAGACCTTATTCACGGTATAAGCAGCTGTCTCCTTCGGAATACCCGCATATATACTCGCCTGCCTTGCGGGGTTTTGTCCCTGACCTGCTTGAATCACATTCCCCATTATCACCTCATCGATGATGACTTCTTTGAGTGACTGGTCGTAGTCGTAATATTTGTTTTCGAGTTCTGTCTCCGTACTTCCTCCGAATATTTGGGGAGCAAATTCCCTGTCCTTCTCTCTTGAAGGCCTTAATCCAGCTCTTTTTAAAGCTTCCTTTATCACTATTGCCCCAAGCTGAGCACAGGGGATGTCTCTCAAGGATTGACCGAACTGTCCTATAGGTGTTCTCACACATGAGACGATAACTGCCTCCTTCATAAGTCTCTCCTTTCCACGAAAATTGAAAAAAAATTCACAATCTTTTATCTTAATCACGTGTCTTTGTCAACGTTTTTTAACGCAGGAAAGGGAGATGGTGCCGAAGATGGGGCTCGAACCCATACGGGCATACGCCCACTAGATCCTGAATCTAGCGCGTCTTCCAATTCCGCCACTTCGGCATTAAATTTAATTAATGATATTTGAAAAGGAAAGTCAAGGGTGCACCCATGATCGTTTTGGAAGGACTGAAAGAGAGGGTCAAATTTGATAGGCCTGTGGTGACGATAGGAAATTTTGATGGTCTGCATATTGGCCATCAAAGGATCATAGAGGAGGTGAAGGAGAAGGCGAGGGAAATTGGAGGGGTCTCAGTCCTGGTGACTTTTGATCCACACCCCCTTACTCTTTTAGATCCAAAAAAAATAAGAGGTTTAATAACGCCCCTTCCCTTGAAAAAAAGGATACTGAGGGAGGCGGGGATTGAGGTTCTAATAATACTTAATTTTGATGAAAACCTAAGAGAGCTTGAACCCGAAGAATTCGTAAAGAGTCTACTTGTCGAGGGAATAGGGGTATTCGGGCTCGTTCTCGGTTGGGATTTCAGATTTGGGAAGGGAGCAAAAGGAGACGTTGATCTTTTGCAAAAGCTTTCAAAGAAATACGGGTTCTTCTTTAAAAAAATCGATCCTGTTACTCTTGATGGAGAAAAGGTTGGAAGTAACAGAATAAGGAAGATGATCGAAGAGGGAGATGTGAAAAGAGCAAAGGATTTTTTGGGCAGGCCCTTTTTGGTCACGGGCAAGGTAATATACGGTGCAGGTATGGGTAGGAAAATAGGGTTCCCTACGGCCAATATAGCTACCTATGAAAACCAGCTCTTACCTAAGAACGGCGTATACATAACAGAGATTGAATTTCAGGGGAGGTATCTACCTTCAGTTACAAATATCGGCTTTAAACCAACGTTCGGGTACAAAAAGATCTCCGTGGAGACACATATCCTCGGATTTTATGAAGATCTCTACGGAATGGAATTAGATGTGATTTTCCACCAAAGATTGAGAGACGAAAAAGCCTTCAATTCTCTCGACAAGCTGAAAGAAGCGATAAGGGATGATGTAGCAAAGGCTGAAGAGTTTTTTAGCGTAAGGTCATAGAAAGGCTCTCTTTATAAAACTGGTGATACTTTTTTCCTTTCCCACATAAAAATGATCTGTCTCTATCACATGTAAGTATTTTTCCAACTGGGGCAAGCTTTGATAAACGAGAAGATTCAAGTTTACCGGAGAAATTGTGTCCTTGTATCCTGAGACAAGATAAATCCTTTTTTTGAAATCCCTAACCTCCTCTATTTCATAGAAGGCAAAGGGATAGGAAACGAGGAATAGATCACTGATCTTCACCCTCAGCTTGGCCACTTTTGCGCATATCCATGCTCCGAAGGAATATCCGCCGAGTATTATTCTCGGATGTACATCGAGAACAGATTCGAGAAACCTTGTCGCAGATAATAGATCCTTTGTTTCACCCTCTCCCTCAGCAAAGAAACCTCTGCTTTCTCCTACCCCCCTGAAATTGAATTTGAGTACTGTGAAACCTAAGTCCCTAAAGCCCTGTTCCATGGCGATGACCACGTTATTACTCATTGATCCGCCGTATAGTGGGTGAGGATGGCATAATACAGCACCTGCATTCTTGAGACCCATACTCAAAATCCCCTCAAGAGGATACTCCGAGTCTATCCAAACGTGATCTATTGACACCCCACAGTTATTTTGGTACTTTTTCAGATCGAATTCAAGAAGACATGAGTTTTTTCAGAAGGAAAGAGAAAAAGGAAATAAAGGCTCATAAGGAAATAGACATAAGGAAGGAGATAAGGAAAGCTGAAGCCGAAAAGGAGGAGGCGCTCTGGGTAAAGTGTACCTCTTGCACGGAGCTCCTTTACAGAAAGGAAGTTGAGAGAAACTACAGTATCTGCCCGAAGTGTCTTTACCATTTTCCCATATCAGTGGAGAAAAGGATAGATTTCACCTTTGAGCCGAATACATTCAGAGAACTATATGGGAATGTGAAACCTGTCGACTTTTTAAAGTTCAAAGACACTAAGCCTTATAAGGAGAGGCTTGAGGAGCTCACAGAAAAGACGGGAAGGAAGGAAGCAGTTGTTTGTGGGATAGGTAAAATAGGGGAGATAGATGTCTTTGCCGCGATCTTCGATTTTAACTTCATGGGTGGTAGCTTAGGCTCAGTTGTTGGCGAAAAGATAACGAGGCTACTCGAGGAGGGGAGGGAGAGAAGGATACCCGTATTAGTGTTCTGCGCATCGGGAGGTGCAAGAATGCAGGAGGGTATCATGTCCCTCATGCAGATGGCAAAGGTGGCCGGAGCCATCCATAGGTTGAAAGAAGAAGGGGTTCCATATCTGACTGTTCTCACTGATCCCACATTAGGAGGAGTGACAGCGAGTATAGGGATGCTCGGGGACATTATAATCGCAGAACCGAAAGCTATGATAGGGTTTGCAGGACCAAGAGTGATAAGGGAGACTATTAAGGAGGAACTCCCCCCTTTTTTTCAAAGGGCGGAACACCTCCTTGAGCACGGAATGATAGACATGATCGTCGACAGAAAGGAAATGAAAAAGACTCTTTATAAAGTTCTTTCCATGATTCTTTCATGAAAGATTCCCCTCTAATTGACCACATTCTCGGTCTTGAAAAAAGGGGTATGCTTTTCGGCCTCGAGAATATAAGATCTATCCTCGAGGCTATCGGCAACCCTGAGAAGAGCTTTGAGAAGATCCACGTAGGCGGTACAAATGGGAAAGGATCTGTGACCAAGATTTTGTCAAGTGCACTCTCCCTTCAAGGTTTTAGAACCGGAAGGTACACCTCTCCCCATCTACATTCCATAACTGAAAGATTTTCAGTAAATGAAAGAGATGTGAGAATGGAGGATTTTCTAAAAATCTCCGAGGAGATATGGAAGAAGATTGAAGATAAAGGGGTTAAAAAGTCCTTCAGCTTTTTCGATTTTACCACCGCTTTCGCTTTTGAATACTTTAGTAGGGAATCAGTGAAGATAGCTGTCATAGAAGTTGGACTTGGAGGGAGACTCGACTCTACTAATGTGATAAGGCCACTTGTCACCATAATAACGAACGTGAGCTACGACCACATGGATTACCTTGGGAATAGTTTGCAATCGATTGCAAAGGAGAAAGCGGGGATAATAAAAGAAAATGTACCAGTTGTGACAGGTGCAAGAGGAATTCCTTTGAGGATAATAAGGGAGGTCGCTTCAGAAAAAAAGGCCCCCTTACACGTTCTCGGCGAAGACTTCTCATTCGAGAAGGTGGAAGAAAAACTTATGAATTATAAGGGAGAAAAAAAGAGATTGCCTAATCTATACGTCAATCTCTCAGGAGATCACCAGTTGTCCAATACCTCTTTAGCCCTATGTGCTCTCGAGATCTTAGAGGATTTCGGTTTTCCAGTTGAGGAGTCAAAAATAAGAGAAGCCCTCTCGAATGTTGAATGGATGGGAAGGCTCGAGGTAGTGAAGGAGAGACCGAAAATCATCCTCGATGGAGCTCATAATGTTGACGGGATGAGGTCACTCACAGACTATATAAAAAAAAGCTTTAGGAAAAGAAGGGTGATATGCGTGTTCGGTGTTATGAAAGACAAGGATTACAGAGGCATGGCAAAGCTCCTGTCTTCCTGGGCAAAACATGTAATAGTGACGAAGCCTTCCATGGAAAGAGCCTTGGATGTCGAAACTCTTAAGAATGTAATCCCCTACGCACATGGAACAGAAACTGTGAAGGAGGCCCTTTTAAAGGCAAAAGAGTTGTCAGATGAGGAGGACATAATTGTTGTAACAGGTTCTCTTTTTACAGTCGGAGAGGCAAGGACTTTAATAAATGAGATTTTTTAAGGTACCTTTTCTCTTTTTCCTAATTTTTCTTTCCTTTCCGTCCAATTCTTCTTCTCAAATCAAAGATGAGAGGTTGAAGGAGGAGATCAAAATAGAAGCGGAAACCTTAGAGTACGAAAGAGCAACAGGGACATTTAAGGCAAAAGGGGAAGTGGTCGTTTTTTCGGGACAAAGGATATTCAAAGCAGATGATGTTAGGTACAACGAAAACACCAAAGAGATCTTCGCGGAGGGAAATGTTTTTTTGCAGGACGGTGAAGACACTATAATTTGTGCAAGACTTTACTTCGAAATGGAAAAAAGGACGGGCCATATCGAGAATGGCCGGATCTTCATAAGAAAGGGGAACTATCACATAAGCGGTGACTCTATAGAGAAAAGAGGTGAAAATGTTTACTGTGTGAAAAAGGGTTTTCTCACAACCTGCTCACCCGAAAAGCCAGATTGGAAATTCACGGCAAAAAATGCGGATATAGTCGTTGGGGGATATGCGAAGTTAAAGGGCGCTAAATTCCATATCCTTGATGTGCCGTTCTTCTATCTACCTTGGGGTATATTCCCTGTTAAGACTGAGAGGGAAACAGGGCTCCTTTTCCCGGAAATAAGAATATCAAGTAGAGATGGGTTCATATTCTCTCCTTCCCTTTTTTGGGCGATAGAGAGGGATAAGGATGCTACTTTCTACCTCCACTACATAGAAGAGAGGGGGATAAGACCGGGCATTGAATTTAGATACGCAACGAGGGAAGACAAAAAGGGGGAATGGTTCACATCTATCTTAGACGATATGAAGTACAAGCATACCAGGTACGAACTAACGGGTGAACACGAAGAGAATCTAAGGAGTACCACTCTTTTTAAGGCAAAAATAAGACATGTATCTGACATAGACTACTTAAAGGACTTTGGAGATAAACCGGAAGAAAGAAGTGAATCTCTTCTAAAATCGAGCGCGTACGTTGAGCAGAAATTCGGAAGGAGCTATCTCACAGGAGAGGTCTCATATTTCAGAAATCTCCGGGAAAAGGACAATGAGTACACTTTCAAACATTTGCCCTTTCTCAGTTTCTTTTTAGATCCAGTGCCCATTTTTAAGGAAAGGTTCCTTTTTGGTCTAAACTCTGATTTTATCAACTTTTACAGAGAGAAGGGGGTCAGATATTCGAGGTTCAACGTTGAGCCCTCAATTTCTTTCTTCCGTTCCTTTTCGGGGTTCAATCTGAAAATACAAGGGACTTATTACGGGAAGCTCTACTTTATGGAAAAAGATAGCGAATACAAAAAGCGTTCTGAGGAGATTGAGACATTGAAATTTGAAGGTTCCCTCAATACATACCTGCAGAAGAACTATTACCCCTTGAGGATCTTACAGGGGGAAGTCCAGAGCCTCATAAAACCGGAAGTGAGGTGGATTTACATTCCAAAGAGGTCCTTCAGGGACGTGCCCTACATTGATCCCTCAGACAGAATCTTCGAGACTAATGTCCTAACGTATTCTTTTGCCCACTACTTAAATGTGAGAGGGGATAATCCATACGAGGTATCAACTCTCGAACTTGAGCAGTCCTTTAGCCCTTATAAGAATCTGGAACCCTCAACCCTTTACGAGGGTTACGGACGGAGATTCTCAGACATAAAGGCGAGATTTAGATTTTATGGGATAAAAAACCTTGGTTTTACAAATGAAAGTGTTATAAATATGTACGGAGACGCATTAAAAAAGATGATAAACGAGCTTTCGTACAAAATTTTTGAAGGTGCAGACTTTTACGTATCCCATACTTATACAAAAGACCTTTCCCACGAGCTTTATTTCGACATGAAGGGAAAATACAAAGATTTCTACGGTAAATATGGGATCAGGTACTCATTCTTCAACCACGAATGGGTAGATACCCTTTATGAAATTGCATATAGCCCTTTGTGCTGGTCCTTAAACTTGAGGCTCACGCAGACAAAGAGGCCGAAAGATACGAGCATAAAAATAAACTTCGACCTAAAAGGTATAACGGATAAGGGTCGTTAAGGAGGTTTAAATGAAAGGCGTGATCCTTGCAGGAGGTTTGGGGACAAGGCTATACCCCTTAACAAAGATTACTAATAAGCACCTCTTGCCAGTTTACAACAAGCCTATGATCTATTACCCTCTTGAGGCTCTTGTCAAGGCAGGGATAAAGGACATAATGATAGTAACAGGGGGAAACTATGCTGGTGACTTTTTACGCCTTTTGGGTAACGGCCGGGAATTCGGGTTGAAGCACATAAACTACACATACCAGGAAGGCGAAGGGGGAATTGCTCATGCCCTGTCGTTGGCGGAGTACTTTGCGGATGGTAGCCCGATCTGTGTTATTCTTGGGGATAACATCATAGAGAAGAACATAAAAAAAGCCGTAAGGAATTTTGAGAAACAGAAGGTAGGAGCGAAGATTCTTCTAAAAGAGGTTCCAGATCCCGAAAGGTTCGGAGTAGCGGAGATAGAAAATGGTAAGCTCATAAGGATTGTAGAAAAACCGAAGAAACCGAAGAGCAACTTGGCAGTTACAGGAATATACATGTATGACTCGAAGGTGTTCGATATAATAAGGACTCTTAAACCTTCTGAAAGAGGAGAACTGGAGATCACAGATGTTAACAACGCATATATAAAAGAGGGGACCATGACGTATGAGATGCTCGAAGGCTGGTGGACCGATGCGGGAACATTTGAGTCCCTGCTCAGAGCGAACATCCTTGTTTCCCAAACTGGCGCCAATAACGATTAGTGGAGGCAGAGATGATAGAGGGAGTGAGGGTGAAAAGACTGAACGTGATTCCCGATGAGAGAGGGAGGTTAATGGAAATACTGAGATGTGATGATGAGATCTTTAAGAAGTTCGGCCAGGTATATCTGACCACGACTTATCCTGGGGTCGTAAAAGGATGGCACTATCATAAGATTCAGGATGATTATGTGGCTTGCATAAAGGGGATGATAAAATTGGTCCTATATGATGCAAGGGAAAGTTCATCAACTAAGGGAGAGATAGATGAGTTTTTTATTGGAGATTACAACTTTTGCCTGATAATGATCCCAAGGATGGTCTATCACGGGTGGAAGTGCATAAGCGAATCTGAGGCTCTAATTATAAATATACCTACAGAGCCATACAATAGGGTTTCTCCAGACGAATATAGGATAGACCCGCATATAAACAACATACCATACAGGTGGGAAAGGAAAGATGGCTAAGGTGAGGATACTTGTAACAGGGGGTTGTGGCTTTATAGGAAGCAACTTTATACACTACATGCTCGAGAGATATGAGTATGAAATCGTGAACTTAGACAAGCTCACATACGCAGGTAACCTTGAAAACTTAAAAGATGTGGAGCATGATCAGAGGTACACATTCGTAAAAGGAGATATTGCAGACAGAGTACTCCTTGGGAAAATCTTCGAGAGGAAATTTGACGTAATTGTAAATTTTGCAGCGGAATCCCACGTTGATCGTTCCATATTAGACCCTTCAGATTTTATAAAGACAAACGTTTTTGGTACATACAACCTATTGGAAATGGCAAAAGAAAAAGGCGTGGGAAAGTTCATTCAGATATCAACAGATGAAGTTTACGGATCCCTGGGACCTGAAGGAAAGTTCACGGAGGAGACCCCCCTTTCTCCCAGTAGTCCCTATTCCGCCTCTAAGGCTTCTGCTGACCTTCTGGCTATGGCGTATTATAGGACCTACGGTCTCCCAGTTATTATAACGAGATGTTCCAATAACTACGGACCCTATCAGTTTCCAGAAAAGCTCATCCCTCTCATGATAACAAACGCTCTTGAAGACAAAGAACTTCCAGTGTACGGCGATGGGAAGAACATAAGGGACTGGATCCATGTATATGACCATGCAAGGGCTATAGATCTCGTTATTCATAGGGGAAAGGCTGGAGAGATTTATAACATAGGTGCGGATAATGAGAGAACGAACATAGAAATCGTTCAGATGCTACTCGATATCCTCGGGAAGCCCCATTCTCTTATAAGATTCGTTAAGGACAGACCTGGGCACGATAGAAGGTATGCTATAGAAGCCGAAAAGATAAAGAGGGAACTCGGCTTCAAAGTTCAGGTCGATTTCACAAGGGGACTTAAGGAGACTGTTAAATGGTACATTGAGAATAGAAGTTGGTGGGAAAGAATAAAGACCGGTGAATATACAAAATACTACGAGATGATGTACGGCAAAAGATGAGAATAGTGATTGCAGGCGGAAAAGGACTGATCGGTAAAAACATAATTCCCCACCTTTCGAATTTTTATGAGTGTATCCCCCTTGGCGTTGATGAGTGGGATGTGACAGATGAAAAAATTGGGAGAAAGGTCTTAGAGAGTTTTAAGCCAGATGTCGTTATAAATCTCGCAGCTTTGACTGACGTGGACGGGTGCGAGGAAATGATCGAACTTGCCCAGAAAGTTAACATAAAAGGGGCTGAATGTGTTGCCCGCCTATGTGCTGAGTACGGGATAGCACTTATTTACTTTAGCACAGACTATGTCTTTAACGGAGAAAAGAGATCTCCTTATGTGGAAGAGGATATTCCTCAGCCCCTGTCTGTCTACGGGATGACAAAGCTCGAGGGAGAAAGAAGGGTTAGTTCGATCCACCCTAAGCCGCTCATCATAAGGACGCAATGGATATACGGGAAAGGGGGGGGAAACTTTATAACGAAGATAATAGATATAGCAACACGGGAGGGAGTAGTTAAAGTTGTGGATGACCAGTTTGGCTCACCAACGTACGCAAAGGACCTTGCGGAACCCATAAGGCTTCTCATAGAACTTAGGAAAGCTGGCATCTATCACGTGGTCAATTCTGGAATATGTAGCTGGTACGGTCTTGCTAAGGAGGTCTTTAGGATAAGGAATATTCCAGTAGATGTTATCCCCCTGTCCTCGGAAGAACTGAGAAGGAAGGCTAAAAGACCATCTTTTTCAGCCCTGAGCACAGAAAAGCTGAGGAAGGACACTGGATATACCTTGAGATCCTGGAAAGACGCGCTAAAAGAATACCTGAGTGAAATATGAGGGCCATTTTCTTTGGCGACGCCCACTTAGGCAGAAAAACGGAAAAAGAGTTACATTTCCTTATAAAGTTCATGGATATTACACTTGGTGAAGCGGATTACGTATTCGTCCTCGGAGACATGTTCGAGTTTTATCATGGATATGATGGTTTTGTTTACGAGTGGTTCCTCCCTTTTGTAGAAAAGCTGAAAGAATTATCGAAAAATGGGAAAAAGCTTTATTTCCTGGAAGGAAACCACGAATTTTGTCTTGGACGGTATTTTGAGGCCATAACTTTGTGTAAGCCATTGAGGAGACTGGCCGTTTCTCTCGATGGACATAGGTTGTACGTTTCACACGGAGACGAGATTAAGTTTTCCCTAATTAATTCCTTTCTACGTTCAAAGTTTACGCAGAAGGTAATGGACTTGCTGGGTCCAAAGCTTTCGTGGGAAATAGCTATGCTTTCTCGCTTTTTACTCTCTAAAAAAAAGAAAGGGGGCAGCGGGAAAATTCTTAATGCTTTTAGGCGATACGCGGAGATGAAGTTTAAGGAGGGTTTCGATGTTGTTATACTGGCCCATTCACATATCCCAGATGTCTATGAAATTAAAGGGAGAGAAAGGGGAAAGCTCTATTTGAATACTGGTGACATAGTAAGGGACCGCACTTACGTAGAGTATACCACGGAGACCGGTTTTAATTTAAGGAAACACCCTTGACAGGGATGAGAATCTTCTATTAAAATAAATCTCGTGCCGAGGTAGCTCAGTCGGTAGAGCAGAGGACTGAAAATCCTCGTGTCAGCGGTTCGATTCCGTTCCTCGGCACATCCATAGTTTTTTAGACCTTTTTTCACTGAATCGATTTTAGAGTTCTTTCTGCGATCTCTCTTATTACTGGATTTTTTGAGGATTCTCTAATATTTCTTATCAGTTTCTCCGCTTCTTTTTTATCGCCCCTTTTCTCCTTTATCTTCGCGAGGTAGATCTTAGCGATTTCGGAGATGCCAGCTTTTTTCTCTTTTTCAACAGTTCGTAGTATTTCTTCACATCTAAGAAGTGCAGCAAGATCCTCTTTTAATAAGGACTCTCTAAAAAGTCTCGCACCTTCTGAAAGCTTATACTGAAGCTCATCGTTTTTCTTTTCCAAATAAGAAAGGTAAAGCAAAAAAGCGGCGATAAGAGTTGCAAGGATCACACCGCCTAAAACGCACATTTTTGAATGTACTTTGAGAAACTCGTAGGAGCGCCACAGAACGTGCATGAATAGATCTGGTCTCTTGACCTCTCTTTTAAGCTGTTTTTTAGCCATCATTTCTATTTGAACACAACTCTACCGATTCTGTCAATTATGGGATAGAATAAAAGATGGACTCAAAAGTCCTAAAAGGTCTGATCATAGGTACGTGTGGGGGAACACTTGGAGGACTAGTGGGAATAGGAGGGGGTATAGTGATGATCCCTCTTATGGTATACACTCTTGGCCTTTCCCAGCACATGGCCCATGGAAATAGTTTGTCAGCCATTGTCTTTACTGGCCTTTCTGGTGCTTTCACCTATTACCTTTGTGGGTCCGTTGACGTGACCGCTTCCATTTTTCTGGCTATCTCTTCTGCAATCACCGCACGATGCGGTGCCAAAGTCGCAAATACTCTTACTTCGAGAAAGCTAAGAAGGTACTTTGGTATCCTCAATATCTTCGTTTCCTTTATGCTCATCTTTAAGAACTACCTTGCGCATGGCCTTTTTAGTGTACATCTCTTCCCGGTCAAAGCACTTATCTTACTTCTACTCGGGTCCTTCACAGGTTTTCTTTCAGGTCTTTTCGGCGTTGGAGGTGGAACTATTATGGTTCCTGGTCTCGTAATGGCCATTGGTATGTCTCAGCAGACCGCGCAAGGGACATCCCTTTTAGCCATGGTTCCAATGTGTTTGTCAGGGGCTTCTTCGTACTATAGGTTCGGTCACGTCGATTTTAAACTCGTTTTAGGACTTTCGTTGGGCGCCCTTTTGGGTGGCCCATTTGGGGCAACGTTAGCCAATATTCTACCCGAGTCTTACTTAAGGATTCTCTTCTCCTTCGTCCTCCTTTGGGTGGCAGTAAGGTACATTAGGGCATAGATCAAGTAAAGGGCTTAAGGATAGTAAAGATAATTATGTTCCTAAAGGAGTCTCTTCTATATTCCACATTTTTTACGATGCTTTTTATGAGTCGCACGGATTCATTTATTTTTTTTATTCTTTCATCAGGATCGGGACTTATGTCGGCAAGGAGCATGTTGTAGGGTCTCCCGTAATCTGTGAAAGTGACTATTAGGACGCCCGCATCAGTTACAGAACATGCAACCGATATCTCACCATCTCTCCCCTCGTAGGCTTGATCCCTTATGTTTTTTAGAGTTTCGTAAGTCGCGATCCTGATCTCTTCTATTCTTCCGTCTTCGAAACCCGCTTCCCATGCGTGGGCGCAGACAAAATGCGTAAGCCTTAGAAGGGATTCTTCGTCTGTCCTAAGAGCTATTTCTGCTTTCAGTTCCCCTTCTTTCCAGAAAGGATTTTCATCCCGTAATTCCATGATATTAACTTATACATGCATTCCGGTTCATTTGCAAATGTGGCGCAAAGTTTGTAAATTTAATTCGCTGTGAAGAGGATCGTAATAGGAACAGCAGGCCACATCGACCACGGTAAGACAGCACTTGTTAAGGCTTTAACTGGGATCGATTGCGACAGGTTAAAGGTGGAGAAGGAAAGAGGCATTACAACAGAGCTCGGTTTTGCCTACTACAAAGGGTCAGATGATCTCCTTTTGGGAATAGTCGATGTCCCCGGACATGAAAGGTTCGTACGCCACATGGTCTCAGGGGCATGGGGAATAGATGTGGTCCTTTTAGTTGTAGCGGCCGATGAAGGTGTTATGCCTCAAACGAGAGAACATGTCGACATATGTGAACTTCTCGGCTTGAAAAAAGCGATAGTCGCAATAACGAAGACCGATCTGGTGGATAAAGAAATGCTCGATCTTGTGTTAGAGGATGTAAAGGATTTTTTAAAAGGAAGAGGTTTTGAAAATGCACCCATCATCCCCGTTTCCTCTTTCACAGGAGAGAATGTTGATCTTCTAAAAGAAAAGATAATGGAGGTTGCGAGGGCTACTTCGGAAAAGTCCAAAGAAGGTATATTCAGATTACCTGTTGACAGGGTCTTTTCAATTAAAGGATATGGAACAGTTGTAACAGGAACATGCATATCGGGGAGGATAAAAGTGGGCGATCCAGTTGAGGTATATCCTTTGGGGAAGAATGCTAAGGTAAGGTCAATTCAAGCTTATCATGAGGAAAGACAGGAGGCCTGCGCAGGAGAAAGGGTAGCCTTGAACCTTCAAGGTATAGACAAAGAGGAGTTAGAAAGAGGAGTGATTATCGGGAATCCCGGGCGCCTCATACTAACTGAAAGGATAGAGGCTTCTTTTAAGCTCCTCAATCTGCCGATTAAACCCATAAAAACGGAGACAACCCTGAGGTTCCACATTGCTACAACGCAAAAGGAAGCACGTTTAGTGATACTCGAGAAGGACGAAATAAATCCAGGAGAGGAACTTTTCTGCCAATTCGTTTTTACAGATCCCATTGTAGCAATGCCAGGGGATAGGTTCATCGTAAGGGGGTCCTATGTGCCCTCTCAGACTGTGGGGGGCGGAGAAATTTTGAACATAGCTGCCAAAAAGCAAAAAAGAAAAAGGCCTGAATTAAGCGCTAATTATAATGTTCTGAAATACGGTTCAAAAGAGGATAAAATCGAATTTTTTGTAAAAGAAAGAGGGTACGAGGGTATAAGTTTTGCGGAACTTGAGGTAATCTCCGGACTCAAGACCAAGGACCTCGAGGAATCAATCTCAAATCTTGTTCAGAGGGGAAAGGTCTTAGCCCTTGCCAATCATATGATCCATGGGGAATACCTTTCAGGGTACCGATCCATGCTCTTAGATTTTTTAAAAGAATTTCACGAGAAGAATCCTGTGAAAATCGGGGCCTCAAGGGAGGAGTTGAGGCAGAGGCTCCCAAGGATCAAGGATCAGTTCTTCTCCTTTGTCGTCGATTCCCTAAAAAGTGAGGGTAAAGTTGAATTAGAAAAGGATAAGATAAGACTGGCCTCCGTAAAAGCCTCGGGAATGGACCTAAATTCCCTCGAGAAAGAGATACTCGCGAAACTCTCCCAATTCGATCTTACTCCACCTTCCCTTAGTGAACTGAGTAAGGAGCTTAACCAATCCGAGAAGATGTTGAAGGACTTCATGGAGAAGTTGGTATATGAGGGTAAGGCCCTAAGGTTAAAAGGAGAACTATACATTCACCCTGTGAGTCTGATGAGGTTCAGGGACGGTGTCGTAAGTTTACTTAAAGAAAGGGGTGAGGCATCCCCCTCAGAGATAAAATCCGTCTTCAACATATCGAGGAAATATCTTATTCCCCTTCTCGAATATCTTGACGAGATAAAAGTTACTATCAGGAAGGGAGATAAGAGGGTGCTAAGGGAGTCAAGTGTATGAGGTGAAAATATGAAGGCAGACAAAGAGACTGAAAAGGAAGTTCTTGATGTGATCCTAAATTCATGGGCTGCTTATGCAGAAAAGGATATGGAACGCTTACTCTCTTTTTACACAAAAGACCCTGATCTCGTGACAATCGGGACATCGAAGGGAGAAAGATATGTAGGAATCGAAGAGGTGAGAAAGGCTTTTGAAAAAGAGTTTAGATCCTCTTACCCTGCGAAAATGGAACTTCTTTGGACATCCGTCTCAAAATGTGGCGAGGTGGCATGGGTTGCGGGTGAGTTCGCTGCTTACGTGGACACAATCTATTCACAGCTTTCACTTACGGGCAGGATGACATGTGTTCTTGAGAAGAGAAGAGGTAAATGGTACATAATGCACACACATTTTTCGTTCGCATGAGAAAAGATTATTACGAGATACTCGGTGTTTCAAAGGACGCGGATCAAAAGACCATAAAGGAGTCATTCAGAAGGCTCGCGCTAAAGTACCATCCGGACAGGAATCAGGGCGATCCTTATGCAATTGAAAGGATGAAAGAGATAAACGAGGCCTATGCTGTCCTTTCTGACCCTGAAAAAAGAAGAAGGTACGACCTTGCTCTTGAAAGTTATGGTGATCGCGCTTACGAGCATTTTAGAAGAGATTATTCTGATGAGGAAATATTCAAGGACTCGGACATATTTCAATTTTTCGATGAGATTGCCCGCGCCTTCAATCTAAGGGGAATGGAGGAGATATTCAGAGAGTTCTACACGATAGATGGGAAAGGCAGGGGTTTTTTGTACGTCTATTCAGGGAAGGGGAGACTTCCATTTACGATCTTCATCCCCTTTTTCAGGTTACTACTGAGGACGCTATTTTCCCATTCAGGGTATAAAGGGGAAGATCGCTTTGGAACTTTGGTGATAGATGAGAAAGATGCAAAAAGAGGGGCGAAAGTCTCGTACTATGATAAGAAACTCGACAAACAGTTCATAGTGAAGATCCCCCCTGGAATAAAGGATGGTCAAAAAATAAGGCTTAAAGGTGCAATCGGAGATGGTTTTTTCTTTCCACGAAGTGATCTCTATCTTACGATCCGCATAAGAAAACCCTTTCTCAAAAGGATAGCCTCCATCGTAAAAAGAGTAGTCCCTACTTAAAGTCTGAAAAGAGTTTTCCGAGACCCCTTACTTGCTGCTTTGAGATAGTTTGGTCCGGTCCTTGTTTGACATTCTTTCCGCAGTATGTTAGACAAATCTAACCAAGGAAGTTCTTAACAGACAAGAGGTGATACATAACTATGTCCCCTAAGAACCGCAAACCTCTAAGTTCAAGTATGGAAGATTACCTTGAGGCAATTGCGAAATTGAAGAAAGAGAAGCGTGTCGCAAGGGTGAGAGATATAGGAAGACTCCTCAACGTGAGTAACCCCAGTGTTAACTCTGCCCTCAATGTGCTTTCCGACTTAGGCCTTGTTGTCCATGAGAGATATGGCTACGTGGACCTTACAATCAAGGGTGAGGAACTGGCCGGAAATGTCCAGAAAAGGCATGATATAATTGTAAGGTTTCTCACAACTGTCCTGAATATCGATCCCAGAACTGCCGAAGGAGACGCTTGCAGAATGGAACATTCAATCAGTAATGAGACCTTTGAAATGCTTACAAAGTTTATGGAATTCATTGAGACCTGCCCTGAAAAGAGAAGGCCCGAGTGGTTAAAAAATTTTGACCTATATGTAAAAACAGGAAAAAGGCAAAAATGTGCCGGAGGAGTAAGGAGATAAAAATTTTTTCTTGACAATGTTAGACTTATCTAATACAATTAGAACCGTAAAACTTACTACTCAATCCTTTTTCGCGGAAAGGAGCAATACATGGAACATAAAAACGAGGAAAAACAATTCACGCCTCGAGACCTTAAACCGGGCGAGAAAGGCAGGGTAATCCGCGTAGGCGGTGAGGCAAATGTGAGAAAAAGATTATTGGATATGGGCATTGTTCCTGGGGTAGAGATAAAATTACAAAAAATTGCACCCCTTGGAGACCCACTCGACGTTCTGGTAAAGGGTTACCATCTCTCGCTGAGAGAGGAAGAAGCCAAAAACATCTTAGTGGAAAAGCTCGAGGAACCATGATCCCCCTCTCCATGGCACGCCAGGGTGAGAGACTGAGGGTCTTGAGAATATCTGGAGGGAAAGGTTTTGTTCAGAGGCTCGCTGAAATGGGACTATATCCCGGGGTGGAGATAGAAATCATCTCTGATGGCTCAAAAGGACCGTTCATTATTGGAATTGGATTGTCAAGAATCGGTCTTGGTTTTGGCATGGCGAAAAGGATCTTCGTAGAGACGCTGTCATAGGAGAGTTTTTTTGGCACGTATGTTAGACTTATCTAAGATAGTTAGGGAGGTACAAATGAGAGAGAAAAAACTGACGATCGCACTGGTAGGTAACCCGAACTCCGGCAAAAGTACGGTTTTTAACCAGTTGACTGGAGGTCGTGCCCATGTGGGAAACTGGCCGGGAGTGACAGTAGAGAAGAAAGAGGGAAAATTTGAATTCAGGGATTGGGATGTGGAAGTAGTCGATCTTCCGGGGATATATAGTCTGTCTGCGCATTCCATTGATGAAAAAATTGCAAGGGATTTTGTCTTGAAGGAGAAGCCAGACAAGGTAGTAGTTATTGTTGACGCTTCAAATTTGGAAAGGAACCTCTATCTGTTCACTCAGCTTTTAGAATTGGGGGCAAATGTAATACTCGATTTAAACATGATGGATATCGTGAAAAAAAGGGGGATAGTGATTGATACAAAAAAACTTTCTCACTATTTCTGCGTACCAGTCGTCGAGACCGTAGCAACAAAAGGAGAGGGGATCGAAGAACTAAAGGAGGCTATTGTAAGCGATTTTAAGAAGGAAAAAAGACCTTTCAAGATCGACTATGGTGAGGATATCGAGCGAGAAATAGCTCGGCTTGAAAGAATATTCACTATCCCAGGATACCCATCGAGGTGGGTTGCTATTAAGCTCCTTGAGGGGGACAGAGAAATGGCGGACCTTGCAGAAGGAGAAAAAGTGCAAATAGAATCACAGGTATCTGAGAGTAAAAAGAGACTCGAAGAACACTTAGGTTACGATCTCGAGACGGCCTTAGTAGAGAGGAGGTATGCCTTTCTTTCTGGACTTATGAAGGAGTCGGTCAGTAAAAGGTACGGACTTGCGGAAAGGCTCGACATTTCAGACAAGATTGACCGAATTTTACTGAATCGGTATCTTGGTATCCCCATATTCTTGGGGATGATGTGGCTTCTATTCCAGTTCGTCTTTACCCTGAGTGGCCCCTTACAAGACGGGGTAGACGCATTCATGACATGGCTCGGCAAATCCGCTTCTTACGGGATAGAATATTTAAGGGGGCCAAAATGGCTATGTTCCCTTGTTTCTGACGGCATCATTGCTGGAGTGGGGAGTGTTCTCGTCTTTTTACCTCCGATCTTCCTTCTTTTCTTCGCTATCGCGATCCTTGAGGCTTCAGGCTATATGGCCCGCGCTGCATTTGTGATGGACAGATTCATGCATGCGTTAGGGCTTCACGGGAAATCTTTTATCCCCATGCTAATAGGATTCGGTTGCAATATCCCAGGCATTATGGCGGCGAGAACCATGGAATCTGAGAAGGATCGGATCCTCACTATCCTCGTCAATCCACTCATGTCTTGCAGTGCAAGGCTTCCCATCTATACCCTCTTCGCAGGAGCGTTCTTTCGGGAGAATCAAGGGTTGGTCGTTTTTTCTCTTTACCTCCTGGGAATAGTTCTGGCCATCATTGTGGCCCGGATATTTAAAAGCCTCTTTTTCCGAGGCGAGGTCTCGCCTTTGATCATGGAGCTCCCTCCTTATCGTATGCCGACTTTAAAAGGGGTATTGATTCATATGTGGGAGAGGGGGAGTCTCTTTTTAAAAAAGGCGGGAACCATCATTTTTGGAGCTACGGTTTGTGTATGGCTACTTGCCTCCTTGCCATTGGGCGTTGAATATGGATCGAAGGAGAGCCTAATCGGGCAGATCGGTTCGGTTCTTGCCCCCTTACTCAAACCGGCTGGATTCGGTTTCTGGCAGGCGGGAGTGGCATTGCTTTTCGGGATCTTGGCCAAGGAAGTAGTGGTAGGATCGTTTGGAACCCTTTACGGTGTGGAGGAACAGGGACTAGCGGAGGTGATCCACGGAGTTTTCACTCCTCTTTCCGCTTATGCCTTTATGGTGATGTCGCTCATATACGTTCCCTGCATAGCAGCGATTGGTACGATAAGGCGTGAAACAAACTGGAAGTGGACCTTCCTCGCGGTTTGTTACAGCCTCGTTCTCGGATGGTTCATGGCAGTAGGGATCTATCAGGTAGGAAAGATGTTTCTCTAAAAAATTCAACTGAAGGAGGAGAAAAAAATGATCAGAAGAGTGCTAACCTATCTCTGGATTTTCGTTACCACGGTTTTCCCCTTCTCGGTCCATCCGGCAGACCTTACGGATTGGCTTTCATTTTCCGGTTCAGTAACAGGGGTTTACCAGTGGCTCAGTAGATCTCGGGGTGATGTGGAAAAAAGGGACAGGGGTTCTTCTGTCATTGACTTCAATATTTCCCTTAGACCGAGTAATAACGACGAATTCTTGGTAAGGGCAAGCTTCGCAAAGGGAAATGGATTGAAGAAGGACAATCAGTTCCACTTATCACCTAATGCGGACGATCTATTTGACGACTTACACAACATTAACGGACATCCAAGGGACCACCTGCAGGAACTATGGTATTCTCACAAGTTTGAAATAGGAAAGGAGACTTTCTTGAGGCTAAGGGGAGGGATAATAGACTCTTCGGGATTGATCGATGACAATATTTTTGCAGCGGATGAATTACACCAGTTTATGAATGAAGCGCTCGTTCACAATCCCCTGGCAAACTTACCGAGCTATGATGCAGGAGTGGCAGTGGAGTTTGAGCAGGACAGGTTTCATTTGAGACTGGTAGGTATGGTTTCAAAAAATGAAAATGAACAAATGGATGTGAAAAATTACAGCTGGGTCGGGGCACAGATTGGCTACAAGCTGGAAACTTCACTCGGAGAGGGAAATTACAGGCTCTATGGATATACAACGAACAGGAGATTTGAAAACTGGGACGCAGATGCATATAAGAGCCTGAAAGGATTCGGCATATCCTTTGACCAGTCCCTTATAAAGGATAGACTTGGAGCATTTTTCCGTGCAGGATGGCAGGATGACTCGGCAAAGGTGGATTACAACAAGATGATTTCCTTTGGATTGAATCTTAATGGTTCAGTATGGGGGAGAAAAGATGATGAAATAGGAATCGGGTATGCGTACCTGAAGAGTCCATCAAGAAATGAGGAACTGAGGAAAAGTCAGGTATTTGAAGGATACGTGAAGTTTAAGCTTCTTGAATACAAGTTCCTGAACTCAGACATAACCTTTGACTATCAGTACATAGGGGAGAGGCTTCGGAGAGAGGGGGAGAGGTCAGGCCATGTTTACGGGACAAGATTTAATATAAACTTCTAAGGAAAAGGTTTGAAATGGTCAGATCGTACTAGCCCCGTTTAGACCGGACACCCTCCTAACTAAAATAAGTTGTAGTAATATGAAATCAATCTTAAGGCGTCTTATCGATGAAGGTGGCCTTCAAGTTGCCGAAAGTTAGGAGCCTACTTTTCCTCTCTTCCGTTAGCCCTGTCAGACCAAGGGTTACTTTAGGCAAGAAAATATGGATAAATTCGGATACTACAATTTCTACAACGTTATATAATATATAGTCGCTTGGAAACGGTTGAGATATATTAGACAGCCTTTTCAACAGGAGGTAGCACAGTATGACTGCTATTCTACCTTACTTGCTTTTAGGATTTGTTGCTGGAGCCCTAAGCGGGCTGATTGGCATCGGCGGTGGTGTAATTATCGTACCTGCCTTAGTCTTTTTGTTTGGGTTCTCTCAACATCAAGCGCAGGGTACCACACTGGCTCTCCTCATTCCACCCATTGGGATTCTCGCTGCGTGGACGTACTATAAACAAGGGTATGTAGATCTGAAGATAGCGGCCGTAATCTGTTTTGGATTTTTTTTAGGTAGTTTTCTCGGTGCAAAGGTTGCGACAGGGCTTCCAGACATCATGTTAGAACGAATATTTGGAGTGGCACTCCTTCTTATTGCATTGAAGATGATATTCGTGAAATGATTCTATTTACTGTCTTCATGACCCATTTTTTTGAAAAGGGCGAAATGGCACCGCATAGTACTGCAGTAGATTTACGGGGGTTATCCGTGATAACAATGACTGGCCATGTTGCAAGAAGGTGTTGAGAAACTATAATGATTCAAGTATGAGTAAGCCAGTGAATGGATTGAATGCCTTCTGGGCCCTGCCCCTAAATACCGTGCTTACCCGCCTTCAAGCCTCACTCGGCGGCTTGAGCGAGGCTGAGGCCCGAAAAAGGCTTCAGTTTTATGGGTACAACACCCTGAAACCAAAAAAGAGGAATGATTCACTCACTCTTCTCATCGCACAGTTTAAGAGCCCGATCATCATCATATTGCTTTTTGCTACCGGGCTTTCGTTCGCACTCCGCGATGTCACCGATGGATTGATCATACTGGCAATAATCCTGGTTAGCGGATTACTTGGATTTTGGCAGGAGCGGGGAGCTGTCAATGCGGTTCAGCAGCTACTTTCTGTGGTCAAAGTCAGGGCAACAACACTTCGTGACGGGGATTTCAAGGATGTTCCAATTGAGGAAGTCGTTCCAGGTGATATCATCACGTTGAACGCCGGAGACATTATCCCCGGTGACTGCCTGATCATTGAATCCAGGGACCTTTTTGTTGACGAAGCAGCATTAACCGGTGAGACCTATCCGGTGGAGAAAGAAGCAGGTGTCCTGGACGAAAAAACCCCGCTCAGTCACCGAATAAACGCACTATTCATGGGCACACATGTTGTAAGTGGCAACGGAAAGGCGGTTGTTGTCCATACCGGGAAGAATACGGAGTTCGGTAAGATCTCCGAACAGCTTAAATTTAGGCCGCCAGAGACGGAGTTTGAACATGGCGTCAGTCGCTTTGGCTATCTTCTCTTAGAGATCACCCTGATACTGATCGTATCGATCTTCGCCATCAACGTATATTTCCACCGACCGGTACTGGATTCGTTCCTCTTTTCCCTTGCCCTTGCGGTAGGGCTCACACCTCAGCTTCTGCCGGCCATTATCAGCATCAACCTTGCCCATGGGGCAAAACGGATGGCTGACAAGAAGGTTATCGTAAAGCGGCTTGCATCGATCGAAAACTTCGGGAGCATGAATGTCCTCTGTTCCGATAAAACGGGTACCCTGACCGAGGGTCTGGTGCAGGTACACACCGTCCTCGATGTTGAGGGCAAGGAGAGCGAAAAGGCCCTCCTTTACGCATACATCAATGCCTCTTACGAGACAGGCTTTACTAACCCCCTTGATGAGGCAATCCGCCGTTACCGGCAGTTCGACCTCTCGCGTGTGGGCAAGCTTGATGAAGTGCCCTATGACTTTATCCGCAAGCGTCTGAGCATTCTCGTGGCAATTGACAATACCCATCTCATGGTAACAAAAGGTGCCCTTTCAAACGTGCTCGCTGTTTGCTCAGCCGTCGAAATGCCGGGTGGAAAGGTTATTGATATAGGGACGGTTCAGGAAAAAATCGCTGAGCAGTTCAGGGACTTGAGTAGCAAAGGTTTCAGGACCCTGGGTCTCGCATACAAGGACATGGGTTCTCAATCTTCCATAACAAGAGACGATGAGGTCGACATGACCTTTCTTGGTTTCCTCGTCTTTTACGACCCCCTCAAGGAGGGCATCGTCGAAGTTATCAAAAGCCTTAAAGAATCGGGTGTGACGCTAAAGGTTATCACCGGGGATAGCGAGCTTGTCGCTGCCAGTGTGGCTGAGCGTATGAGCTTCCCCAACCGTAGTATACTGAACGGCTTCAGTATTCGCGAGATGAGTGATGAGGCCCTGATGAAGAAGGTCAACAGCGTCGATATCTTCGCCGAGATTGAGCCTAATCAAAAAGAACGCATCATCCTTGCCCTGAGGAAATCGGGAAATGTGGTTGGATACATGGGGGACGGCATCAATGACGCATCAGCCTTACATGCGGCAGATGTAGGAATTTCAGTAAATAGCGCTGTGGATGTGGCTAAGGAGGTGGCTGATATCGTACTTCTCGAGAAAGACCTTCGTGTCCTGACAAACGGTGTGATTGAGGGCAGGAAAACCTTCGCAAATACGCTCAAGTATGTCTTCATGGCTACAAGCGCCAACTTCGGTAACATGTTCAGTATGGCAGGGGCCTCACTCTTTTTTTCCTTCCTTCCCCTCCTTCCGAAACAGATTCTGCTCACGAACCTATTGACCGACTTCCCCGAGATGACAATCGCCACCGACAGCGTTGACAGGGAGATGCTCAGTCAACCCCGGAGATGGAACATCAAGTTTATCCGCAACTTCATGCTTGTCTTCGGTTTACTTAGCTCGGTTTTCGACTATCTGACCTTTGGCGTCCTTCTTCTCATCCTCCATGCATCGGTCGAAGAATTCCGGACTGGCTGGTTCATGGAATCCGTTATCTCTGCCTCAATGATCGTGCTGGTCGTCCGAACCAGGGGCCCTTTCCTGAAAAGCAGGCCGGGTAAGGCTTTGCTCAAAGCCACTCTGCTTGTCGCAGTAATTACAATCCTTTTTCCCTATACCCGCATGGGAACACTCTTTGGATTTGCGCCGATACCACTCCCATACCTCTTGACGCTCCTTTTCATTGTCGTGCTCTATATCATTTCAGCAGAGGTGGCGAAAAAAATCTTCTATGGCCGGGCAAACCTTTGAGAAAAAAGCAGCCCTTTCTGTGACAGTATGGTTATTCAGCACTTCCCGTATATCGGTATCTTCTGCCTTCTGATTCTCGGTGGACTTGGGTTTCCCTTTCCAGAAGACGGGGTGCTCATCATGAGTGGACTGCTCATAGCCCATGGCGTCATTAAGCTTGTCCCTGCCCTCCTGGTGATCTATCCATCCCTTCTAACCGCCGATTTTATCCTTTATTCCATCGGCAGGAAATATGGCAGAATGGTCGTTGAACATAAGAGATTTTCCAAAATTGTTTCACCTGCCACTCTTTCGAGGCTTGAAGAGAAATTTACGCGATGGGGCGCCGTGATGGTATTCCTGGGAAGGCACCTCGTCGGCTTCAGGGCAGTCATATTCCTCACTTCTGGGGTGATGCGCATTTCCCGGACAAAGTTTCTGATTGCTGATAGCCTCTCCGCGATCATTACAATTTCGATTACCCTGGGCCTTGGCTACCTTGGCGGTAACAGCCTCATGATACTGAAAAAAGACATCACGCGGGTTGATTATATCTTGATTCTGGCTGTCGTCATAGTAGCTACAGGCTGGATTATGCTGAGATACTTGAGGGACAGGGTAAAAATAAGCTCACAATCGCGGAGGAATGAATTGATGAGGAAATGACAGTGTAGTCTGCCCGTCAAACCGTACCCCCTCTAACTTATTCTCTCTCATCCTGTATTCCCCTGGTGATCTCATCTTAAGCCCCTTATGGGGAAGCTAAAAGACCCTTGGTGCCTTCAAGCAAATCGCCATGAGGGTCAATGACTCCAGAGTCATTTCGTTTTTCAATATCCTGCTGGATTAGAAACTGGAGGAGCTTTGTTTTTCCCGTGCTGGTTGCGCTAATGACATAGAGATCGGGGAAGTAGTCAGAAATCATGAGTGGAGTTTGCTCAAGTTTCCCTTCCTCAATCTTCATCACTTCATCGATTACGGCTTTCTGGAACTTCTTCTCCTTATCTGTGATTTTTGCCATCCAGTCTCTTACTCCTTTTCGTTTTTTATCTCTCCTATAAAAATTATAACACGCTCTCCGAATCCTGCCCTGGGTTACGGGTGGATGAGTAAAGGAAACGGGAAGCTGCTTGACTTTTTTACCATGACGCAGGTGGGGTAAGACCCAGTTTTTTTATCCTCTGCCTTTAGAAATCTCTGGATTTAGAGTATTACGCCAAAATGGACTTGAGTTTTTGAGGCTGTATCTATATGATTATGGTGATATGACTAAAGGAAGGAGGCCTCTTACTGAGTCCGGAGTAGAACCAGTGTTGAGGACGGGTTCTCTCATCGGACCCGATCTTCAAAGAGTATGTGTTTACAAAAGGGGAACGCAAGATGAACGAGCAGATTCTATTTCCTAAAGAACAGATTGCCGAGTTCTGCCGTCTTCACCACATCTGGCGGGTGGCAGTATTCGGTTCTGCATTGCGTTTCGATTTCAGCGAAGATAGCGACACTGATATTCTCGTCGAGTTCGAGCCTGGACACGTGCCTGGCCTACAAGGTATTGCCAGGACAGGGTCTAAAGCTAAGTGACGGCCTGTACCGATAAGTATACGGCTATTACTCCAACTTATTTTGGTTAGAAGGGTGTCCGGTCTAAACGGGGCTAGTACATGGATACTATGTCCTAACCTGAAAGAGGAAAAACGTTGACAAAGAGACTGCTTTTCTAACCGGATACAGCGGTATATTGGGTGTAATTATAGGCTCAATCATCTTCGGTTTCATAAAAGGTCATGGCCCGCTGATCGACCTGATCATAGGGATCGCCTTTATCATTGTTTCATTCAGGATGCTGTACGAAGGGATATCTGGATCCAAAATGCCAGAAGCAGCACCGGTGATACCTGGTAAGCCGTTATCCAAAAGCATCCTCGGCTCAGTAATCGGTACGTTGACAGGTATAATCGGTTTAGGCGGGGGTTATGCCCTTGTCCCATCCTATATCTATTTCCTTAAAGCACCTGTGAAACTCGCCATAGGTACATCCATGGCATCCTTCGTCTGGATCGCAATCGTTGGGGCTATTTTTAAGCTATGCCAGCGTGTGGTCGATATCCCTGCTGCAGTTACCCTTGGTGTAGGTGCTCTCATCGGTGCCATCTACGGAGCAAAGCTCGTGGCAAAGTTCAAACCCAATGTCCTGAAAGCGCTTTTTGGTTTCCTCTTTCTTTATGTTTCCCTTAAGTACATCCTCATCTATTTTGGCATAAGTATCTGAGAAAGGAGGGTCTCAATGAAAAATCCAGAGATTGGCCTTTTAATATGCAATAGTGGAAGCTCAAATTCTGGCACTTTAACGGGAATGGCATGCATTGAACTTTTGAAGGAATTAGGAGGCGATGACATTGGTATATTGTCTCTACCCGCCTTGGCAAATCAGGTTCCACGCCAGACACTTATTGCGAAGAGAATGAAGCACATTTTGATAATAGATGGCTGTTCCAATTCCTGTGCAAAAAACATAGCCGAAAAATCCGGATTACCCTGTACCCATTACCTCAATCTCGAAGATGATCTCCGTATACAGAAGTCTGGGCCCTTCAGTACCTTGGCATATTCTTCTGAGGATGTCGCCAAGGTAAAGGAGGCTATAAAAGAAATGGTGATTTTGATGAAGCAACTTGTGTGAAGGGGATAGAAGCCATATGAAACAGTTCCTCAGCGGTCAAATAATAGCCCGCTCTGCTTCTTATAACCTATGAATGGCTGTCAAAAAAGGGATTCATAGGGAGGTGAATCATGAATTTTAAGAACCAATTAGAGGAATTCGCGGCAAGAAGGATCGCCCGCGCAATAAGCGATCTTTTAGGGATCATATCAGAGGAGAACTTCGTCCGTCTCACCTACCTTGCGGAAAAGCTAACAAGTGACGAGGAGGTGCTATCGGGTATCCGGGGCATAAGGGCGTATTTGCAAGACCCAAACCACCCCGCAAAGAGGCTCTTCCATCGTCTCCTTGATTACCTCACACCGGAAAATAGAAGGAAGCTATTCGAGACCCTCTTCTACCGGGGCTCATTTTTTAGGAGGAAAGAAGAGGGATGCCTTCGAAAAGGAACATGGTTTCAGACCCCCCTTTGTCATGATCCTTTCCCCAACACTTAACTGCAACTTAAGATGTAAGGGCTGTTACACCTTGGGATATGGCACAAAACCTGAGCTACCCTATGAGATAGTCGATTCAGTTCTAAAGGAATGTGAGGAGATAGGCATATATGTCATCACGGTTTTGGGTGGTGAGCCCCTTATATACCCCCACCTCTTTAGGATGATAGAAGATCATCCAGATATCTTTTTCCAGGTCTACACAAATGGAACACTTACGACAAAAGAACATGCAAAGAGGTTCTCAGAACTTGGAAATACCCTGGTAGTGGTAAGTATTGAAGGCTATGAGAAGGAGACGGATAGATGGAGGGGTAAGGGGGTATATAAAAAGATTATGAATGCATTTGAATACCTGAGGAATGCCCGCGTTTTGGTTGGCTCCTCCGCTACAGTCACAAGGGAGAATGTAGATACTGTGGCATCGGAGGAGTTCATAGATTACATGATAGAATGCGGCTCCTTCTTCCAGAATTATTTCCTCTATATTCCTGTAAATGGAAGGGCAGATTTTTCTCTCATGGTGACACCTGAGCAAAGAGACCACCTAAGGAGACAGGTAATGTATTTTAGAGATACAAAACCCATGTTCTTCCTTGACTTTTGGAATGACGGACCCTATGTAGGAGGCTGTATTGCAGCTGGTCGCAGATACTTTCACCTTAATGCCAAGGGCGACATCGAACCCTGCGTGTACACCCATGTGGCAGTAGATAACATTAGAAATACGACCCTTAAAAAGGCCCTGAATAGCCCCCTCTTCCGGTCTATAAGGAGAAGGCAGCCCCATAACCCGAACCACTTAAGGCCATGCATGATCATAGATAACCCCCATGTGATGAGGGAGATCATAAAAGAAGTAAAGCCTTATTTCACTCACCCTGGAGCGGAGGAGATATATACTGTGAAGAGCAAGGAGATGGATGAGTATGCCAGAAGATTCGGAGTGTATGCGGACAAAATATGGGAGGAAGAGTATCTGGCGCCTCAAAAAAAGGCTCTACATCGATAAGCCATGGAGAAGAATGGATGGTCTCTGAAGGATTATTTACGTACTTTGCAGAGGGAGCATTAGGGAAATTTAAAGAACATCTTTTCAATCGTCACCATTCTAATAAAAAGGAGGTAAAATATGAAAACACCACACATCCCGCCTGAGTGGGCATTTGATTTTCATGGTCATCTGTGCCCCTTTATGCCAATAGGTTACAGGATGGGCAAGCTCGCAATGAAGTTTCTCAACGTGGAGAGGGAAAAAGACCACGGATTTTTTGTCTTTCCACAATTAGGAGAGGGGCATCCGCAAACATGTATGATGGATGGAATACAGGTGGCAACAGGCGCAACCTACGGCAAGGTGCTCATGGAAAAGACCTTTTACGGAAAGCTTGCCGCAACCTTTTACCATCCAAAAAAGGGCGCAGTAAGATACTCTCTTAAGCCTGAATTCATTGATGAGATGGGCAAATTTGAGTTTTTTGCCTATCGCAAATGCGGGGTGGAACCGTCCGAGATCCCTCCTTCCGTGGTAGCGGAGGTTACAAACTGGGTATACGAGCAGCCAGATGACTACCTGTTCAAAATAGAAGCAAGGCCCGATTTTACCTTCACCCCGCCCAAGCATTCATTTAACAAGGCTATATGTAGCGTCTGTGGAGAGTATGTCTTTGAAAGGTATCTGCGTTTGAAAGACGGAAAGCCAGTCTGTATCCCCTGTTCGGGTTACAACAAAGGGAGATGACGACTATTATTGTTGCATCTCTTTTAGTCTTTCTCTTTACCACGGTGCTTACCGTTGCCGGGGTGGGGGCGGCCTTTATCATTATCCCAACATTCTTTTGGCTTGGCATTCCCATAACCGAGGCAATGGCCATAGCCCTTCTTTTGAACGCTATCAGCATGAGCTTTGCTTCCATCAACTACATCCGTTACAGGCTGGTTAACTTCAAAACAGCGATACCGATTATCATTCTGGCTGTCTTTTTCTCACCCTTAGGGGCATATTCGACAAAATACTTTTCCAGGAATCTCCTCATCCTCATCTTTGTTCTCTTTCTTATCTTTGCTGGCTCCATGATGCTCTTTTACTCACCGAAAAAGAAGAACGAAGTAAAGAGATCGCCTAAAAGGGAATTTAAGACAGGCATAGGGCTCGGTATAGGTGCTGGTTATCTTGGAGGACTTCTCGGTGTAGGAGGAGGGAATTTCATTGTTCCCGCTTTGGTATGGCTCGGGTTTGACCCGAAGAATGCCTCTGCAACAACCGCCTTCATCGTCGTCTTTGCCTCACTGAGCGGATTCTTCGGTCATGCAACCTTTGGCAACATAAACTGGAATCTTCTGATCTTCTCTGCCGTTTCCTCAATAGCTGGTGCCCTCGTGGGGTCATGGCTGATGCACAGGAAGCTTGAGGCAAAACAGGTAAAAAAGATAATCGGCATCGTGCTCTATGCGATTGCTGCAAAGATGCTGTGGGGGTTGATATGACAATGGACGCATCGGCGTAATTCCTGTATAATATGAGCTCACTGAGATAGTATGAAAGGTCTAATCCACCTTATTCGTTCCAATAGATACATAATCACTGTCATATTGTCCTTCCTGGCCATAGGTATCGAGTATTTCTACATCGTTTGCGACACATCATGCTCTTACCTCAGGGGGGATTTATTCGGCATAGAACTTGAGTATATAGGCATAGGCTATATGGTGGCAATCATTATTCTTTCCGTCCTGAAAAGGGATATGTATCTACTCTTTTTACTTTCCTGTGGATTTGGGATCGAACTCTATCTTGTAGGGTTTCAAATCCGGCATAATACATACTGCCCCTATTGCCTTGCCTTTGGTGCTATCCTCATTCTCCAGTTCGTCGCAAACATTGATGGGAAGCGAAAAAGACTCATCTTTCTATCCATGCTCATTGCCCTTATTTTATTCTCCCTATTCTTCAAGGGCTCGACCACTTTCCAGTACAGCATTGGTGCTCCGCCCGTACACGATGTGGAAAGATCATGAACATCGGCACAGAAAAACGTCTCTTTCTCACCTTGCTTGTCACATTTTTTATCCTTCTGAGTGAGGTAATCGGTGGTTACATAAGTAACAGCCTTGCCTTACTAAGTGACGCAGGCCATGTGGCGCAAGACGCGATGGCAATCGCTCTCGGTCTTGTTGCAGCCAGAATAAGCAAAAGATCGCCTGATAAGAACGCAACATTAGGCTATGGCAGGGTAGGGCTTTTGGCAGCGCTTATAAACGGTGTAAGCCTTCTTGTCATGGCTTTGTTTATCTTTTATGAGTCCTACGAAAGGCTTGTAGCCCCACGTGATATAAAAATCCCTGTTATGCTTGCTATTGGATCATTTGGTCTTGCAGGAAATCTCGTTATGGCGTTTATCTTGGGTCATAACCATGAGGACTTAAACATAAAAAGCGTCTGGCTACATGTTCTCGGGGATACGCTATCATCTGCGGGGGTCATCATTTCCGGTGCTGTCATTTATTTCACCGGTTGGACCTACGCTGATCCAATTACAAGCTTTCTCATAGGGGGTATCATAATCTGGGGAGGAGCACGGCTTGTACGCGATACAGTCTTCATATTGCTCAATCTGACGCCTAAAGGTTTCGATGTGGATCTGCTTGTAAGGAAGATTATTGATATGCCCGATGTGGTTGATGTCCACCATGTTCACCTCTGGCCCGTGACCCATAATAATGTTGCCTTTACTGCCCATATTCTGGTAAACGACAGAACTTTAAGCGAGGTTGAGGAAACAAAAAAAAGAATTGAGGCCATCTTGAGGGAGAACGGGATTCACCATACCACGCTCCAGATCGAATCAAGCAGCAAAACGTGCGATACAAATCTCTATGGGGGTGACCTGGGTGTGTGAACCGTACGTTATTACCTAAGTGCCTGTCTCGGGAGGGTAGATTTACCCTTTATTCGGTAAGAAAGAGCTCTTCTTCTTTGACTTCTTTAACCTCGATCCGATAGGATGATAAGGCCTTTGGAAGTTCATCTATCTTTACATCGAAGAAACCCTCTGCTCTTTCATCGAGAACTAAAGTATCATAAAAGCTTGAGAGGACAGACCCAGTCTTATCAAGAAGATCCACTCTTACTTTCAAGGGGGTTTCCCTTTCTTTTCTGTTTAGGATCTTTCCTGAGACTCTTGCCCGGAATGGGGAAGCGGTAAAAGAACAACAAGGCTCAGAGGATAAAAGAAATAACGGTCTTTTAACCTCGATCCCCTCGGGAGCCATAATCTCTGTGATCTCAACCATTACTCACTATAAGATAGACGAGACTAAGAGAGAGATCAAACCGAATTTTTTAAGATGATGGTTAAAATTGTCTTGACATGAGCAGATAAGAAATCATAAAATTAATTAAGCTATTGCTTAAAAAGTTATGGAAAAACTTCTCCCCATATTCAAAGCTCTATCTGACGAGACGAGGTGGAAGATAGTGGAGCTCCTTCTTACACACGATCTCTGCGTGGGGGCTATTGCCCGAAGGATTGGTGTGTCAAATGCCGCTATCTCCCAGCACATGCAACTTTTAAGGAAGGCAGGGATTGTGAGGGGCGAAAAAAGGGGGTACTGGACGCACTACACGGTAAATAAGGATGTACTCGAGAATGTAGCGAAACGATTGGAACTCTTGAGTGCAAAGAACATAGACCCAAAGTGGGTCTGTATGAGAAAAATAGAAGAAAAAGAAAGGAGGGGAAAGGATATGTGTGAAACATGCTGTATGCATCCTGAAAAACTAAAAGGAAAACCTGAAGATTGCAGCCCTGAGCAGATAAAGGAGTGCCATGGTGACGAAAAAGAGCACCCATGTGAAGAAAAGAAAGAAAAATGAATATCCTCGAGGTTTATGACCTCACAAAGCTCTACGGGGATTTTAAGGCTGTCAAGGGAATCTCCTTTGCAGTAAGACAGGGCGAGATCTTCGGGCTTTTAGGTCCAAATGGGGCGGGCAAGACAACAACGATAAACATGCTTACAGGTCTTGCCCGCCCGACACGAGGAAAGATAGTATATCTTGGTACTGAATATACGCACAACATAAAAAAAGCACAGCATCTCATGGGAATTGTGCCTGATGAGAGTAATCTCTATCCTGAGCTCACAGGCTTTGAAAACCTCTGTTTTTGCGGAGCACTATACGGATTGAGAAAGAGAGAAAGAAGCGCAAGGGCGGAATTGCTTCTCGAACAATTCGGTCTCAAAGATGCAAAAGACAAAAAGTTTGGCGAATACTCAAGGGGTATGAAGAGAAGGCTCACGATAGCAGCAGGAATAATCCATGACCCACCTATTTTATTCCTCGATGAAC
>Ga0080004_1128817_pt1 | contig 93861 bp, 75 predicted proteins | sample WasSprMetagenome_FD_69207 | JGI IMG/M metagenome (GOLD analysis project Ga0080004, IMG submission 69207) | Sulfidic aquatic microbial communities from Washburn Spring, Yellowstone National Park, USA - WS (SPADES assembly) (version 2) | ecosystem: Environmental > Aquatic > Thermal springs > Hot...
CGCTGTTGGCAGCGGTACCTAAGCCAGATCCGAAGTATAGAGGTATGAGGAAGCTGTTATTTGGAGAAGTGGCAGACCCATCGAATCCACCGAGTGGATGTTACTTCCATCCGAGATGTCCGTATGTGCAGGATATATGCAAGGTAGAGCATCCACAGTTAAGGAACCTTGGTAATGACCACTTTGTTGCCTGTCACTTTGCTGAGAAACTTAGTCTGGTAGGGATAGAATAGAGAGTTCCTTGTTATAGCTATATATCAGCTATCGGATAGAAGACAAAAGGACCCCTTAAGGGGTCTTTTTATTTTTTTGTAAATGGGATGACTACGCGCCTTTTAGCTCTTTTTAATAAGTTTTACTGTCTTTACAGGTGTATAAACTGGTCCTGTGGGAAATAACTTGCTCTCCATAAGGGTAATAGAATCTACAGTATATAGGAATGGGCCAAACTTCATCTCTAGTGGTAGTTTCTTTATCTCCTTTTTTACCCTTCCAAGAGTAATATGGGGAGAGAACAGTTTATCAGCAGGCTGAAAGCCTTCCCTCAAAAGGGAACCTTCTATTGTATAGGCAATATCTCTCAAAATGTCGCTTCCTTTTTCTATCCCCACCCACAGGACGTGTGGAAACTTTCCCATATGATTCAATTCGACCTCAAAGGGGGAAAATCTTGATCCTACCTCATCCAGTATCCTCTCTATTTTTAGTACTTCTTCCTCTCCTACTTCCCCGATAAATCTGATTGTTATGTGAAAGTTCTCCCTTTCAACCCACTTTACATTAGAAATACTGTGCTTTAAGGAATTAACCAGCTTATCTAACTCCTCTTTTATATCCTCCGGTAATTCAATCGCTATAAAGACCCTCACACAGACCTCCTTAACATATCTAAAGCCCACTGAACAGCTAGAGACCTTATTCTAATTCTATCTCCTTCAAGCTGAAAGTCTCTACAGATCACATCATTATCTTTTACAATTCCAATACACACATAACCAACAGGTCTGGTCTTGTCTCCTTGAGATGGACCGGCATTACCTGTGATACCTATACCAATATCGGCAAAGAGCTTCTCTTTAGCTATTCTGGCAAGATTTTCTGCCACCTCTAGACTTACATCACCATTTTCGAATATATAAGGGGGTACCCCCAGAATCTTCTTAGCCGATCGAGAATATGGGACAAATCCTCCCTTAAATACTTCAGAGCTTCCAGGTACATCGGTTATCTTTCCTGCCAGTAACCCTCCCGTGCAGGACTCTGCAGTAGCTACTGTAAGTCCTTTCTCCTTCAATCTCTTTACAACAACCTCCACGAGAGACTCATCTTCGGTAGTGAACACATAATCTCCCAGTCTCTCTTTTATCCTTTCGAAAATGTTTCTCGCATTCTCTCCTCTTATAAATAATTTTATCTCCATCGGTTCCCCTATAAGTATATCTACATTAGACTGCTCCTCTCTTATAATGTCTAAGATTTTAGATTCGACCATCGATTCCCCAAGGCCAAAGGTCCTTAAGGTGAACACTGGGGTATTTTTACTGTATAAATCCTCTAATCTCTTCTTTACAGTATTCTCCCAGATATCCCTGGCTTCTCTGGGAACACCGGGTAGAACTATGATATCTCTGTTATTATATTTGATCCAGAATCCTGGGGCAACGCCTACACCATTTCTTAATACCTCTCCCCCCTTTGGTATGAATGCCTCTTTTGGAGTGCCGGGTCCAAATGGTCTATTTCTGAGAGAAAAGTAGTACCTGATATTCTCAAGTGCTTCTTCTGAGAATACAAGTGGCAGACCGGTGAAAAGAGAGATAGCCTCTCTGGTTAGATCGTCATGAGTGGGTCCCAATCCACCGGTTATCAGTATGATATCAGCAGTACTGGTGGCGAATCTCAGACTGGAGACTATACTATTTATATTATCCCCCACATTGAGGATACCCTTTACCCCTATACCTAACCTTACAAGATCCTGAGCCATAAATACTGCATTGGTATTTACTATAGACCCTCTTAACAGTTCATTGCCAACTCCTATAATATATGCTTCCATAACTTTACTCCCTCCAGAGTCTTCCCCAGAAGTCATATCCTTCGAGTTTTTCTATTACAATATCTACAAACTTACCGAGTATATCTTCCTTACTCTCTATAAAGACCCTAGAATCTATATCAGGCGCATCCATATATGTCCTCCCTATAAATATCTTTTGATTATTATCAGCTCTATCTAGCCAATTTTCTACAAGAACCTTAAATCTTTTTCCAATAAGACTTTTGTGAAATTCTAAAGTGATCTCTCTCTGTACTGATTGAGCCCTTTTTAATCTGAATCTTTTGACCCTCTCAGGGATGGGATCACCAAGCTCATATGCCGGTGTACCTTCTTCCTGAGAATAGGTAAAGAAACCAACCCTATGGATCCTCTCTCTAAAGAGGAATTCCAGAAGATTCTCAAATGCATCTTGGGTCTCAGTGGGGTACCCAATAATAAAGGAACTCCTTATAATCACATCTGGAATCTGTCTGATAAGATTCAAAGCCCTTTCTGAGACTGACCTCGGAGGTCTACCCATACTTGCCAGTACAGAGTCATCTGTATGCTGAAGGGGTACGTCTATATACCTGACTACTTTATCAAGACTGGCTATGGCATCTACGAGTCCTTCGTCGATCCTGCTTGGATATAGATAGAGGAGTCTTATCCAGAATTCTCCCCTTATATCATTCAGATCGCTCAAGAGATTGACCAGGGTATAACCTCTATAGGTATAACTGGTAAGGTCCTGGGCAATTAATATTAGCTCTTTACTTCCACTATTTACAGCCCTCTCTGCCTCTTCAATGATATCTTCGGGTCTTCTCACCTGTAATCCTCCCCTTATCAGGGGGATAGCACAGTAATTGCACCTGTTATTACACCCATCGGCTATTTTCAGATAGTAAACCAGTGCTGGTCTTTCTACCTTAAACTTGAGGAGATCATTCAAATTTCCTTCTTTCAAGAATCTTTCCCCCTGCAATACCCTCTGAATGATATCGGGGAAACTCTCTATGTTGCCGAGTCCCACAAATGCATCAACTTCGGGAAATTCTTCGAAGAGTTCTTTAAGATACCTCTGCGCCAAACAGCCAGTTACTATGATCCTTGCACCGGTTTTTTTCTTCCGTTCTATAAATTTCAATATATAATCTATTGCTTCCTCTTTGGCTGGTTTTATAAAACCACAGGTGTTCAGGATGATAACACTCGCATCATTTATATCTCCTGTTATATTAAATCCCGATCGCTTTAATATACTGACTATCCCTGAGGAATCCACCTCATTTTTAAAGCATCCCAAGGTATGTATGTAGATATTCATTCTGCTGGGAACTCTCTTTCTAACACCTCTCCCTTTTTTCCTAGAGTGCCAAGGTCTCTACCGTTTACCCTGATACTTATGCCACCTGCATTCCCCGTTCTAATAGTTATCCTCTCTTTTCCTTTCCAGGAGTATGATTCTCCACTCTTCAGAAATCCTTCAAATACCTTTTTATCATCCACTGTGACCCTGAGCCAGGAGTAATCCAATCCTCTTATCTCTACCAGCACCTCTTTCTCTTTTTGTACTTTGGGAGGAATAGCTTCTGGAGTTTTACTCTCTGGGGTGGTCTTTTCTACACTGGGGAACTCCTTTTGAAGCTCAGTTTTTCCAGGCTGTACACTCTCTATCTTGGGAGACTGCCGTTCTGTCCTGAAGATGATACTTTTTGGATTCCAGTGGAAGACAAATACAACAATAAGTATGACTATCAGGATAAACGCTATTATACTGGTAAAAAGTAGAGGAACTTGTATCCTCCTCTCTTCCGCCTCCTCTTCCAGTTTGCCAGCCAGTTTCAACTCCCTATCTAGAAGGGGAGATAGATCCCTGTAATCAAGTCCGAGCAGAGAAGCGTATATCTTAAGAAAGCCACGTATATATACCGCCTCCTGCAGTTCTTTATAGTCACCCTTTTCCAGCGCTACAATCGTACTCTTCTTTAACTTGGTAATTCTGGCTACTTCTTCCACAGTTAGATTGAGGCTTTCCCTTTTCTCTCTGAGAATATCTCCTAATCTTCTCTCACTCACTTTTCAAATGGTATTCCGTCATAAGCTGGAGCCACCGCCCTCCCCACTACTCCTATTAATACACACATAGTAACTATATATGGTATCATCTGGATAAATTGCGTTGGTATACCAAATCCTTCCAGTCTCATTCTTAATGCCTCAGCTAATCCGAAGAGGAAACAGGCAGAGAAAGAACCTAGAGGAGTCCATCTTCCGAATATCATCCCAGCCAGAGCTATAAAGCCTCTTCCAGTTGTCATACCTTCCACAAAGACCCTTGCATGCTCTAGACTCAAGAAGGCTCCTCCTAATCCTCCAAGGACTCCACTTATAAGTACCCCACTGTATCTCATCCTTATAACATTTACACCCAGACTGTCGGCTGCATATGGATTTTCTCCACAAGCCCTGAGTCTTAAGCCATACCTTGTCTTGAAGATGACTATCTGACTTACTATGATAACCGCAAACATTATTACTATAAGTGGAGAGATCTGCCAGTTTGTACCAGGAAATCGCCATTGGATCATCCCCTCGATGTGAGGTGAAGAACCAGCTGCTTTAAATATCAGTCTGGATAGAAAGGTTGTAAGTCCAGCAGACATTATGTTTAAGGCAGTACCGCTTATTATCTGGTTTATCCTGAATGTGATAGAGACCACTGCATGTATAAGGGCTATTAGAAAACCAAAGGACATAGCTGTCAATAAACCGATCCAGGGGTTATTGGTAAAGTAGGTTCCAACAACCGCCCCGAATGCACCAACAAGCATTATACCTTCCAATGCTATGTTTACAACTCCGCCGCGTTCACTGAAGACTCCCCCCAAAGAGGCAAACGTTAATGGGACAGACATCCTCAAGGCTGAGACCAGAAGCTCTAAAGATAAGATTCCTCCGATCATTCACTCTCCCTCTCTAATCGCTGTAGTAACCTGAAGATAAACTCATTACCGATAGCAACAAAGATGATGATTATAGCCTGAATTACCCGTATAAGTTCTCTGGGCGTATTTGTAAAGACGTCCATAGCCAATGCCCCTCTATCTAAAATACCAAAGAGAATACTTGCAAAAACAATCCCTATAGGATTATTCTTTCCAAGAAGAGCCACCGCTATTCCGGTAAAGCCAGTTCCTCTGGAGAAACCATCTAAAAATCTATGCCTATATCCCATAACATCATTTACACCAGCTAGTCCGCCCAGGGCTCCGCTCAGGAACATCGTAAGGATTATAATATAGTTGGGATTTATGCCTCCATACCTGCTTGCTCTGGGATTCAGCCCTACCGCCTTTATCTCATAACCCCACCTCGTTCTCTCCAGAAAATACCAGACTAATATACAGAAGAATATGGCTATAAAGAAGGTATAGTTCAGAGGAACACTTGGAGAGAGATTTATGCCTATTCTGTTGAATAGAGGGTATACCCTGGGGATAATGGAACCGCTAAACAACTCCTTAGTCTGTGGTATCGGATTTATCTGCCCAGGTTCTTTAAACGGATTATTTACCAGGTAGTTTGTAAGAGCTATAGCTATAAAGTTTAACATAATAGTATTTATGACTTCGTGAGCCCCAAAGCGAGCCTTAAGATAACCAGCTATTACCCCCCATAAACCTCCAAAGATCATAGCAAATATTAAGCCCACAGGGATTCCTATCAGAGGATGGACATCAAATGTTATCCCAAACCATGCGCAGGCAAATGCCCCTATATATATCTGTCCTTCGACGCCTATGTTGAAAAGGCCTCCCTTAAATGCTAGGGCTACAGCAAGCCCACTGAATATAAGAGGGGTGGCGTTAAAAAGTACATAGCCCCAGCCATCAACCTTTGTCACTGAATTTACGAGTAATATCTTGTAGACATAGAGGGGATTTTCTCCCAGAATATATATCACTATAGCACCAACAGAAAATGCCAAAAGGACCGCTAAAAATGGAGCCAGTATACTTATCAATATTCGTCTTAACATATCAGTCTTTCCTTGCCCCTGTCATATATAGACCTAATGTTGTTTCATCTATCTCTTTTGGAGATAGTACACCAACTATCTCTCCATTGTATATAACTGCTATCCTGTCACTCAGAGTCATTATCTCATCGAGATCTGAGGAGTAAAGAAGTATTGACATACCCTTCTTCCTGGCAGAAAGTAACAACTTGTGAATCATCTCTGTAGCTCCTATATCTAACCCCCTGGTCGGCTGTGAAGCTATGAGTATCTCCGGTTGTGAATAGAACTCTCTGCCAAGAATAACCTTCTGCTGGTTTCCACCAGAGAGAAATCTGACATATTTATCCACCGTAGACGTCCTTATATCGTATTCCTTTACTATATCAGTCGCCGTTTTTTTGATTACAGGGAGATTCAATCTTCCTCTTACAGTATACGGTTCTTTATAGTGTCTTCCAAGTATAATATTTTCTGCTACGGTAAAATCTAGGATAAGCCCTGTCCTCTGTCTATCCTCAGGGATAAAGCCGATACCTATTTCCCTCAATGTCCTGGGGTCCAGGTGCTTAAGTTCTCTATTTTTATAAAATATCCTACCACTTTCAGGGATAAGAAGTCCTGTAATTATCTCTAAGAGTTCCCTCTGTCCATTACCTTCTATCCCTGCCAGTCCCAGTATCTCGCCCTTATAAAGGGTAAGATTGATATTTTTTAACCTCGGGGGCAGTCTGATCCCTTCGAGTCTAAGTGTCTCTTCACCCCTTTCGTACGTCTCAAGCTTCTGAGACTCCAGGGTCTTACCTATCATAAGTCTTGCCAGAGTCTCCTCATCAGCCTCCTTACCATCCAGTTCTCCAACCACCTTGCCTCTTCTCATCACTGTAATCCTGTCAGATATTCTAAGCACCTCTTTAAGTTTGTGGGAGATGAAGATGATGGTCTTCCCCTGCCTTTTGAGGTTATCTAGGATTTCAAATAGTTCTTCTGTCTCCTGAGGTACTAGAAGAGCAGTAGGCTCATCCAGTATTAAAAGCTCTGCTCCTCTATAGAGAAGTTTTATCAATTCTACCTTCTGACATATCCCTACAGAGAGGTCTTCCACTTTTTCATCGAGAGGGACCGATAGCCCATAATCCTTCATCAGCCTTTTTAATTCTGAACATACCGAATCTTTATCAAGAATTCCTCTTTTAGTTACTTCTCTACCCAGGATAATATTCTCCCAGACTGTAAAAGGTGGAACCAGCATAAAGTGCTGGTGAACCATCCCTATTCCCAGCTTTATAGCTACTGAAGGATTGGAGATTTCGACCTTCTTTCCTTTATAAAATATCTCACCCCTGTCGGGGCGGATAATCCCATATATGATATTCATTAGAGTGGTCTTACCCGCCCCGTTTTCACCAATAATAGAATGGATTTCTCCTTCTCTGATCTTTATATCTACACTGTCATTTGCCAGGACTCCAGGGAAATGCTTTGTTATGCCCCTTGTCTCAAGTATGTATTCTGCCATCTCACTTGGTTGAAGGTACAACTATCTTGCCTGCAATGATATCAAGTCTCAGCTGGGCTACCTTCTTCCTCACAGAATCTGGTATGAGTTTCTCGTTATACTTATCGTAGGCAACTCCTACACCATCTTCTTTGAGACCGTAGACCTTTATCCCACCGGTAAATTTACCCTTTACCAAGTCTTCTATAGTCTTATAGATTGCGACATCCACCTTCTTTAACATACTGGTGAGAACGTAACCGGGAGCGATCCAGTTCTGATTTGAATCTACACCGATAGCGAACTTCTTCATCTCTTTTGCCGCTTCTATAACTCCTTCACCAGAGGCACCTGCTGCATGATATACTATATCTGCTCCCTGTTTAAACTGAGATAGAGCCAACTCTTTACCCTTTACAGGGTCCTTAAAGGCTTCGCCGGTGACACCTATATAGTTTACGAGAACCTCTGCCTTTGGATTTACGTACTTAACTCCAGCTCTATAGCCAACCTCGAATTTATGGATCAACGCCATATCCATACCGCCAACAAATCCAACCTTGTTTGTCTTGGTCATAAGTCCAGCGATGGCTCCAACGAGAAAAGAACCTTCATGTTCCTGGAATACGAGAGATCTTACATTGGGCAACCCTTCTACTACTCCATCGACAATAGCAAACTTCGTATTGGGAAATTCTTTAGCTACCTTGGTGAGGGCATCTGTAAAGAGGAATCCCACTCCTATTACAAGGTCATAACCCTGCTCGGCTAATAATCTCAATAGTTCCTCTCTATTAGCTCCTCCTTCACCAGGTTCTACATCCTTACCCTCTATCCCCAGCCTCTTTATTGCCTCCTGTAAGCCTCTGTATGCTGCATCATTGAAGCTCTTGTCTCCTCTACCGCCCACGTCATATACTATTCCTACCTTTACCTTAGCACCATAGGTAAAGGAGCTGAAACAGAAAAGCAGACTTAAAACCAGAATCCCAACGAGAAACTTTTTCATTGCCGATCCCTCCTGTAATTTTTATTTTTAATCTCTTCTAACGACCCGTACCCTTCCATCCTCTCCTCTTTCCACATAACCCTCTGCCTCAAGCAGATCTATTATCCTCGCAGCCCTACCATAACCAATCCTAAGTACCCTCTGTAAGAGGCTTGTAGATATTGTACCTCTCTGTTTGAGAATTCTCTTTGCCTCCTCTAGAAACTCATCATCTCCATCTCCGCTACTGCCAAATGCTATCTCATCCTCCTCCTCAAGCTCTTCCTGGGTAACCACATAATTGGGACTCCCCTGCTCCTTCCAGAACTTCAATACCCTTTCTATCTCCTCATCTGATACATAGGCTCCCTGTACTCTTACCGGCTTCATTGCCCATATAGGGGAGTATAACATATCCCCCTTTCCTAAAAGTTTTTCTGCCCCTCCAATATCAAGTATAACACGCGAATCAGCTTGAGAGGATACTGCAAATGCTATCCTGGATGGGAAATTGGCTTTTATCAATCCAGTTATGACATCCACAGATGGCCTCTGTGTAGCTATTATGAGATGTATCCCGGTTGCTCTTGCCATCTGTGCCAGCCTACATATGAGTTTCTCTATCTCTTTAGGAGCAACCATCATAAGATCGGCAAGTTCATCCACAATAACAACGATATAGTGAAGCGGAGAATCCTTGTGCTTCTGATTATAACTCTGGATATTCCTTACCCCCTCTTTTCTAAATATCTCATACCTGTTATCCATCTCCCTGGTAAGTCTCCGAAGTAGTTTTACAGAGAGTTCAGGTTCTGTGATGATAGGTGCCCATAGATGTGGTAGATCCTCGTACTGGGTGAGCTCAACACGCTTTGGATCTATCATAGTTATCCTTAATATCGAAGGGTCCGATTTATAGAGGAGACTTACTATAAGAGAATTCAGACATACACTCTTTCCTGATCCCGTAGTTCCTCCTATCAGAAGGTGTGGCATCTCCTCTAAACTATCAGCAATGATGTTTCCAGCTATATCTTTCCCTATGCCCAATGTGAGACGTGATTTATTGTTTATGAATTCTTCGCTCTCTATAACTTCCCTTATTGTAACCAGAGTTATCTTTTTGTTGGGTACCTCTATCCCTAAGAGAGACTTGCCTGGGATTGGGGATTCTATCCTTATCTGGGGGGCGGCAAGCGCTAGGGCTATGTCGTTAGAGAGCTTTGTAATTGAACTGACCTTTACCCCTGTGGCTAAGGATAGCTCGTATCTGGTAACAGTGGGACCAACGACTGCATTTACAACCTTTGCAGAGACACCAAAACTATCCAGTGTAGCCTCCAGGAGTTCGGCGTTGTGTCCTATATCTTCATTCTTCTGCTTCTTCGGGGGTTCATTTAAGAGTGAAAATGGAGGCATCTTAAATGATGTATTGGGGGTAATGATAGAGTCTACCTCCAGCTTCTTCTCCCTATTGACCTTTGGCTTTCTCTCCTTCTCCTCGAGCTTATCACCTATATTAAAATTAGGGAGGCTGGCCTCTCTAGTTTTCGATGAGGAACTGCCTTTACTTCTTTTTCTCTGTGGTATAGTAATCTTCTTTGCTATCCAGAGTGCCGGTGGTAGAGCGGAGATTATTGCAAATGGAATATCTGAACCAACAAGCCTTTCGAGATAAGACCCAAAGTCTCCGGCAATATTAAAGAGTATGCAGAGTGGAAGAGCCCAGAGCAGTATCCAGTAAAACCTTGGTATTAAGATAAATAAGCCCAGTATAAAGCCCCAGTACCCTAGATACTTAAAAGGGTAGGACAGAACTGGCGGATTCCACACAAGACCTGTAAGGAGAATGACAAAAAGAAGGAGAGAAATTAATATCCTGAAGAATATTCTCTTGGTTCTTTTCTTCCTCATACCTCCACCAGAACAGGAATTATTACTGGTCTTCTCCTCGTCCTTTCGTAGATAAACCTTCCAACTACATCTCTTATTATATCATTAGATACAACAGGGGTGTTGGAAGTAACTAGGGTTCGAAGGGTTTCCATCTTTAATTCTTCTATAAATGCATCTTCATCCTTATATATGACTCCCCTCATAACTACCTCCGGTATTCCCAGTATCTCTTCTCTTTCTTTATCTACTGTTACCACCATAACCACTATGCCGTCCTGAGCAAGCTTCTGCCTATCCCTTAAGACCATTCCACCCTCTCCCAGTTCAAGCCCATCTACCATTATCATCCCTGACTGGACGTGTCCAACTATCTCCGCCTTATCTTTTCTTATCTCCAGGATATCCCCATTTTTTAGCTTGAAGATATGGTCCTCAGGTAGACCGAGGGATGAGATGAGTTTGGAATGGGCAACCTGGTGTCTCATTTCTCCATGAATAGGGACAAAATACTCAGGTTTTAATAAGGAATACATAAGTTTCAGCTCCTCTATACTCCCATGTCCTGAGACATGGACACCAGGTGTGGTGGTGTATATTACTTCTGCCCCTTTAGAAAAAAGGGCATTTATTGTTCTGGCTACCATCTTTTCATTACCAGGTACAGGCGTAGCTGCGATCACTACCGTATCCCCTGATTCGATAGCTATTGACTTATATTCCTGAAAGGCAAGACGCGTCAGAGCAGACATTGGTTCACCCTGAGAACCACTGGTCAGTATAATAAGTCTATTCTTTTTAAAATTTGATAGCGCCTGATCCTTTATCAGGGTGTTGGGAGGAATATCCAGATATCCCAGACGACTTGCGGTATTAACAGTATTGTTCATACTCTTTCCTATCACAGCTACAAATCTATTGTACTTATAGGCTATATTGAATACCTGCTGGATACGGTGTATATTACTGGCAAAAGTGGTAACGAAGACCCTTCCAAGTGACTCCTTTACTATGGCATCTAGGGTATCTCCCACTACCCTCTCTGAAGGGGTATAACCGGGTCTCTCCGCATTAGTGGAGTCTGAGAGGAGAAGTTTTACCCCTCTCTCCCCTAGAGATGCCAGGGTAAAAAAGTCAGTCTGTTTACCGTCTACAGGCGTATGGTCGAACTTAAAGTCTCCGCTATGAACTATAGTTCCTACAGGAGAGTATATGACTATTCCAACATTACCCGGGACGCTATGGTTTACATTAAAAAACTCAAACGATAATGAACCTATACCTATTTTTGACCTCTCTTGAATCTCTACTGACTTTATCTCACTGTTTAGACCAAAATCTTTTAGCCTAGACATTACCATTCCAATAGTAAGCCTAGTCCCAATTATAGGAGCACTAACGGTCTTCAGTAGATATGGAAGTGATCCAACATGGTCTTCATGACAGTGGGTAAGGATTATTCCCTTTACCTTATTTTTGTTTGCCTCTATATAAGAGATGTCGGGAATCACATAATCAACCCCAGGCATCTCATCGGTAGGAAACATAAGCCCACTATCAATAATAACCATTACCTCACCATACTCCACCACCATCATATTCTTCCCTATCTCCCCTAGTCCTCCCAGGGGAATTATCCTTAACCTATCAGACATAGATTATAAAAGTTCTAACTGTCTCAGGGCTTCCTTTATTATATTTATCTCTTTCTCACCAGCTCTTACCAGAGGTAGTCTAGGTGGACCTATATCAAAGCCTATAAGTTTCATCGCCTCTTTCAGAGGAATGGGATTTGTTGTAACAAAGAGAGCCTTAAAGAGTGGGAATAACTTCTTATTTATCTGAATAGCCTTATTTACATCACCAGAGACAAAACTATCTATCATCTCCTTTATCTCTCTGCCAACTATATGACTTGCCACACTGATAACTCCATATCCACCTACACTGAGGAGTGGCATAGTAAAGGAGTCATCTCCACTGTATATGACGAAATCCTCTCTGTTTAAACCCCTAAGTATCTCTACTGCTTGGTCTGTACTCTGACTGGCTTCCTTTACCGCAATGATATTCCTTACCTCATTGGCAAGTCTAGTAACTGTTGCCGGAAGTATATTGACTCCTGTTCTAGATGGTATATTATACAGGATAACTGGGAGGCTGGTTGCCTGAGCTATGGCCTTGAAATGAGCATATAAGCCATCCTGAGGTGGCTTATTGTAGTAAGGAGCAACAAGGAGTATACCATCTACCCCAATCTCCTCAGCGGACTTTGTAAGTTCTATGCTCTCTCTGGTATTATAATTTCCTGTACCTGCTATTACGCTTGCCTTCCCCTTTACAACATCCTTTACAGCCCTGAATAACTCCAATTTCTCTTCATGAGAAAGGGTGGGAGACTCTCCAGTAGTTCCAGCAACTAGTATCCCATCAGACCCCTCAGCAACAAGCTTCTCTGCCAGTTCACAGGCTCTTTTTATATCTAAAGAATAATCCTCCTTAAAAGGAGTAGCCATCGCAGTAATAAGTCTTCCAAACATAACTTATATCACCAACCCTCCTGGGAAAAGTAGTCTATCTAGACCATACACTAGACCCTTAATCTTATCTATATTCCTCAGGGCATAAATGACTCCTGGCATAAAAGATTCTCTAGAGATAGAGTCGTGCCTTATGGTCAGAGTCTGCCCCAATGCACCAAATATAACCTCCTGGTGGGCAACTAGCCCTGGCAATCTTACACTGTGTATGTTTATCCCTTCAACTGTTTTTCCTCTAGCCTCAGAAGATTGTACTGCCGGTTTAAACTGTTTTCTCTCTGATATAGCCTTAGCTGTAGCTATAGATGTTCCAGATGGTGAGTCGATCTTTGCGTCATGATGTAACTCTATAATCTCCACGTTATCCATAAATGGTGCTATCAGTTCTGCACACTTGATCATCAGAACAGCCCCTATGGCAAAGTTTGGAGCTATGAGAACTCTTCCGTTGTTGGCATCTATAAATTTCCTCAATTCCTCCAGATCTTCCTGTGTAAAGCCAGTAGTTCCAACTATCACAGGTACATTATTTTTGACTCCCGTCTTTATATTCTCTATAGCAGGTTCTCTTCTAGTGAAGTCGACGATTGCAGAAGGTTCAGTCTCTTTTATAACTGCCTCCAGATTATCTCTTATAGTAACTCCCAGAATACTCTCACCAACACCCCTTACATCTATCCCCCCTACTACCTTCATATCACTCTCTTTGGAAACAGCCTTTATAACTTCCTGTCCCATTCTTCCGTATGCACCACATACAACTACCTTAATCATAACTCTTACCTCCTGCCAGTATGGCCAAAGCCTCCATCATTTCTTTCTGTACTGGAAAGTTCTTCAACCTCTGTGATTTCTGCATGAACAACAGGACTTATAACTAGCTGTGCGATCCTGTCCCCAACGTTTACCTTGAATGGTTCATCCCCGAGATTCATAAGTATAACCTTTACCTCTCCCCTATAGTCGCTGTCTATCGTGCCAGGACTATTCAGCACAAAAACCCCATAATTCTTCGCAAGACCACTTCTGGATCTGACCTCTCCCTCATACCCATATGGGATCTCTACGGCTATCCCGGTAGATATAACCTCCCATTTCCCCGGAGGAATAATCTTCTCTTCTGCAGAATAAAGGTCCATCCCCGAGGAGCCTCCTGTCATATAGGTTGGAATGATACTCTTCTGACTTAATCTCTTAAGTAAGACCTTAACACTCTCCATAGCCTTTCCCCTACCTTTTTACCTTCCTTCCCCAAGACCGCTATACCCAGATTATTGCTGAAGAGCCTGTTTGAGGTTTCCCGTATATCTCCAGGAGTGATATCTTGAATCCTCGCCAGTACCTCTTCTACGGGGATGACTCTTCCATAGGAGTAGAAGGATTTAGCTATGTACTCCATTCTGCCAAACGTCCCTTCAGTCCCCAGTATTATACCTGATGAAAGATGAGCTTTTGCCCTTTCTAACTCCTCATTACTTATGGTGTCATTGCAGAGTGATCTGTACTCTTCAAGGATAATCCTCAGGACTTCCTCATCCGAGTCACTTCCAGTTCCAACGTATGAGGCAAAAGCCCCTGTGTCTCTGAAGGAGAGCAGATAGGAATATATAGAGTAGGCTAGACCCCTCTCCTCCCTTATCTTCTGGAATAACCTGGCACCCATACTGTTGGATAAAATAACCGTCAATGCACTTGCAGGATACAGATATGGCTCACTATAAGAAACCCCTGGACCTATGAGAACTATATGGGTAATCTCTGTATCTTCATCTTCGCTGACAAGTATCGGGTCTAAAGATGGGGTAGACTGGTCCCTGGCATCTGCCATTTCTCTCTTAATAAGAGGGTACTGTGAAACTATGTCTTTTACATCCCTTTCGTCTATATCTCCAGCTATGGCTATGAGGAGTTTATCAGACGTGTAATTTTCTTCCCAGAAGAGCCTGAGCCTATCCGGATCAGCACTCACCAGGTCTTCTATCCTGCCAAGAGGAGAACAGGTCAGTGGATGATTACCCCATATAGCTCTAAGCCCCATATCGTGAACCTTTTGTTCGGGATTATCCATATAGGATTTAAACTCCTCTATAACTATCTTCTTTTCTTTTTCTACATCCTTTTCTCTAAAAGCTGGATAACTTAACATCTGGGCTAGCAGGTCTATAGCGGATAGTGCATACTTCTTTAAAACCTTTACATAGAAACATGTACTGTCACGTTCAGTAAAGGCATTAGCCTCTGTACCCAACTTATCAAATGCCAGAGCTAAAGCCCTGGCATCCTTATCTTCAGTTCCCTGAAAGATCAAATGCTCTATCAGATGGGAATAACCTTTTTCTCCTTCCCTCTCTATCCGAGAACCAGTAAAATACCAGAACCCTATGCTGACTGATTTGGCTCCCTGGACCCTATCTAGCAGTATTACTTCCGACGTTGATCGATAACCCTCCTAGGTTCTTCCTTTTCTGTCTGGACTAATCCCTTTCTTGTAAGGCTTATCCTTCCAAGATTATCTATCTCATAGACTTTGACCAGGACTGTATCTCCAGGTTTGAATACTTTGTTTATGGGTCCTTTTAATCTCTCCATCTGAGAGATATGGAGAAGACCTTCTTTGCCCGGCAGGATCTCTACAAAGATGCCATAATCAGTGACTCTGGTGACCTTTCCTTCGTAAATCTCTCCTGCTGTCACCTCTTTAGCTATCTCTTCTATCTTACTCCTAGCAGTCTTACCGGAGATTTCGTCCTGAGAATAGATATATATCCTCCCATCCTGTTCTATGTCTATCTTTACATCTGTCTCCTCTATAATCTTCTTTATGACCTTTCCTCCCGGACCTATAATATCTCCAATCTTATCTGGAGAGACGGTTATCGTAAATATCCTTGGGGCATAAGGAGAGAGGTTTGCCCTTGGAGCCGGAATTGTCTCTAATATCTTGTCTATTATAATCTCTCTGGCTTCCCTGGCTTGCTGTAGAGCCTTTTCAAGCATATATAAGGGGATTCCATTAAACCTCTTTGTGTCAAGCTGAACAGCAGTTATACCTTTTCTAGTACCAGCAACCTTAAAGTCCATTTCTCCATAGGCATCTTCTAACCCCTGAATATCTGTAAGGGTAACCCATTCATCATCGCTTCTGGACACAAGTCCTATAGCTATACCTGCTACAGGAGCCTTTATAGGAACTCCTGCGTCCATAAGTGCCAGTGTACTTCCACAGGTGCTTGCCATTGAAGTAGAGCCATTTGATTCCAGAACATCCGATACTACCCTTATAGTGTATGGAAACTCTTCCTCACTTGGTATTACAGGGACCAGAGCCTTCTCTGCTAGAGCCCCATGGCCTATCTCTCTTCTACCCGGTCCTCTAAGGGGCCTTATCTCACCTACAGAATAGGGAGGGAAGTTATAGTGGTGCATATATCTTTTACTCTCCTCTATACCGAGGTCATCTATTATCTGTTCCTCACCTTTAGATCCGAGGGTTACTACTGTCAATACCTGTGTCTCCCCTCTGGTGAATATAGCACTCCCATGAGTCCTGGGAAGAAGCCCTACTTCACATGAAATGGGTCTAAGTTGATTGAATGCCCTGCCATCTGCTCTGGAGTGCTCATCAAGGACGATACGCTCAAGTATCTCCCTCTCCATAGCCTTGAAGATCATCTTGACCATAACAGGGTTAGATTCAAACTTCTCTTTTAGTCCTGCACCTTCTTCTCCCATCTTTGCAAAGGCTTCTTCTATAAGTTCAGCTGGCTCTCTAGACATTCTGGCTTCTCTTTCCTTCTTGGTCTTTATCCTCAGTATTTTGTTGATCCTATCGTAGGTTGTGTTTCTTATAAAGTCCGCCAGTTCCTGGTCAGGCTGGATGATTACATAGTTGTTAGACGGAATAATCTCCTTCTTTGCCATCTCTATAAACTCTTCCTGAAGGGAGATATTCTCTCTTATATAGTCCATAGCACGATGTAAGGCTTCTACATACCTATCCTCAGGTATCTCATTAGCCTGGGTCTCTATCATAACTATATTATCTTTTGTCCCAACCACCAGAAGGTCTAGGTCACTCTTCTCCAGCTGAGAGGATAGAGGATTAAAGACGAACTCTCCATCTATCAATCCAACCTTAACTGCACCTATAGGACCATTGAATGGCGCTCCGGTAAGACAGAGGGCAGAAGATGCTCCCCAGAGCCCCAGAAGTTCTGGAGGATTCTCCTGATCGGTAGACAGCGTTGTTATGATGATCTGGACGCCATGGAAGAATCCTTCAGGGAAGAGAGGTCTTACTGGCCTATCTACTATCCTGGCATTTAGTATGGCTCTCTCAGAAGGTCTTCCTTCTCTCTTGATGAATCCTCCTGGAATTTTACCGGCGGCGTAAAATCTGTCTTCAAAATCAACCGTTAGGGGCAAAAAATCTGCATCTTCTTCCGGTTCATCAGATATGACTACGGTGACCAGGACAACACTGTCTCCATATCTTACCAGGACAGAAGAGGTAGCCTGTTTGGCTAACTTTCCTGTCTCTAAAATAAGTTTCCTTCCTAAAAATTCTTTCTCTAATTTTACCATAGTCTCTATGCCCTGAGTCCCAGCTCCTTCACAAGCTCCTGATACTTATCTATATCCTTCCTGCGTAGATATTCAAGTAATCTTCTCCTGTGACCTACCATCATAAGGAGCCCACGTCTTGAATGAAAATCCTTCTTGTGGACCTTTAGATGTTCGGTCAATCTATTAATCCTCTCCGATAGGAGGGCTATCTGTACTTCTATAGACCCTGTATCTCTATCATGTAGCTGATATTTACTGATAACTTCTAATTTCTCCTCCTTGCTAAGGCTCAAATCTATGTTCACCTCCATATGGTAGCTTTTTATTTTTCATTTTAACATAAAAATATCCCATATACAATTATACTTGTGTGACTTTCTAATTAGCCTCTGGAAGTCTTCCTATTTTAGACCTAATAGATGACTTATCGAGGTTATAACTACCAGTATTGAGAGGCATAATATTATCGAAAAGAATATCTTCATTGAGATGATACTCTTTCTGTCCTCTTCTATATCAAGAAATACCGGAATGTGTCTCTTCATATAAAACATTATACCAGAAAACTTACCCGTTTACCTCTATTTTAATGATAAAATAGTCTATATAGAAGTTATCAAGGAAGGAGGGTTTATGAATAAAGTAATAGAAGTTATAAAGTCAAGGAGGAGTGTAAGAAAATATCTGGACAGAGAGGTGCCTAGGGAGATACTGGAGGATATAGTGGACTGTGGGAGACTTGCCCCTTCAGGTTATAATAAACAGCCATGGGTCTTCGTGGTCGTTGTTGATAAGGAGATCAAAGAGAAAGTCGCAGATGCAACTACTTCTGGAAAGTTTATAAGCTCTGCAGGTGCCTGTATCGCTGTATTCTGCAGGAAGGATGCAGAAACTGCCCTTGAAGATGCCTGTGCAGCTACCGAAAATATGATCATAGCAGCTCAGAGTTATGGACTTGGAACTTGCTGGATAAATACTTATAAAAAGTCACATTCACCGAAGATAAAAGAGATTTTAAATTGCCCAGAAGATATGGAGCTTATGACTCTTATAGCGGTTGGATATCCTGCAGAGGAGAATAGACAGGTATCAAAAAAGCCCTTGAGCGAAGTATTGAGATGGAATAGCTTTTAATAAGATGGAGGGGCTTATAGATAGCCCCTCAAATTATTTTTTTATCTGTAAGCCTCTCCTGAGAAACTCTTCCTCCCGATCTCAGCATATATCTTTATCCTTTCATTAAGGTCTGGATATCTCTTCTTTGTCTCGTCGGAGAACATCCCTTTACTGAGGTCTTCTGTTGCTGATATCTCGTGTCCAATCAATGCCCATGTAGATTCTATGAGATTCCTGAATTCTTCAAGCTTTAGTTTCTCACATATAAAAGACTGTCTTGGGGAATTTATATCTTCTCCGCTTATCTGAAAGAGCTCATACTGTTCACAGAGACTCTTTACCCTTTTAAGCTGTTCTAAGGTATTTCTGGATGGCATATATGTTACAGCATCAAATCCAAGTTCCTTAAGTACATCAAATAGTAGATCCAGATACTCGTCTTCAAACTTCTCGCTTCTCTTATCTCCAGTAACCGATTCTGTTATATCTCCAAGGTATGCATAGGCTAGAATAGAACCTATCTCTTTGGAAAATTTCACTATCTCTCTAACCTCAGGACATTCAGTCGTTGCCGGTATAAAAAATCTGGGAACAAGTTCCGCCTTTAACGCTCCCAAAAGGTCATAGTCATAGTATCTGTTATCGACATCCAGAAGATAGCCCTCTATCCTTCTGGGAAGATTTATCTCCAGAGTACCCTTTAGAAAATTCACCAGCTTTTCCCCTTTACCAAATTTTTCTATAAGTTTTAGGGATAACGCATATAGTATATGTCTCTCTGTTATGGTTCCTCCATCTTTATACTGCGATAGAGGGACAACATCACTATCAAAGTCTATTTTTATCTCAAATGGTTCCATTATTTTATTCAATCTTTCTATCATCAATCTATTTCGTTTATTCCTCTCTCTTTGATATCTAGAAAAGTAATCTCTTACTTTGTCTATTTGTGTATGAGGTATACCATGCAGAGAAACATAGGCTACTGTTTCCTGATCAGGATTGTTAAGCTTTCTTCCTTCTAAAGGTGTATTGGCGAAACTGACCCTGCATTCAACCCCAATTGTGGTAGCTATTCCAATGATTTTTCCTGCAGAGATGAACTCTCTGGCTCCACTTATTGAATCGTGATCCATTATACCAGCAGTCATAAGACCAGCATTATAAGCCATCCATATGGATTTTGTTGGTGAATAGGGAGAGAAAGAGTATGTTGTATGTATGTGATTATTCACCGCAAACTCGTTTATCGGAGGTTTCGGTATATATCCATTATCTACCAATTCTCTGAGCCTTTTCAGATTTGATAATCTATTATTCACGTCAGGGTCATTTAAGCCCTCAACAAGCAATTCTATCTCAGTACTCATAATGTTCTTATCTCCTCCTTAATCCTTAGATTTAATCCCAGTAGACCCGAAAGGAAGATAAATGTTGACATAAGAAGAAAACTTATAAAATAACTCCCGGATATATCTCTGACATATCCTATCAGATATGGGACAAGAACCGTGCTGAGATTGACAAAGATACTCAGTATAGCATATCCCAAACCATACTTATCGGTGAGTCTTGGTAATAGATAAAATACGCTCGGAGGAATCAATACAGAGAATATACCTGCTATCACTATTATAAGATAGAAGTTCAGGAAATATATCAATAGTAGAGAGATGGATAACAGGAGTCCTCCAGCAAATATGATTAAATTATACCTGGTTGTCCTGTCCAGAAGATATCCAGTGACAGGCGATAGGAAGGACCCCAATATGTAGAGACTACTTATCGAAGATGCGTATACTGGAGACATTCCTCTACTCATAAAGTAATCTGGAGCAAAGGTCAGAAAAGATAGAGAACCTGCATTAAATAAAAACCAGATTACTCCTAAAGTCCATACCTCTTTAGGGATCTCTTTAATAGAAGTTAGAAATTCTGTATCGCCATTGCCTGACCTCTGTTGCCTTTCTTCATAAAAGATTGATATAATGATTAGTACTAAAAGGGTGAATATCAAAAGGATGATCATTGGGCTCTTCCAGTGATACCTGTTAGCAATCGGGGAGAAAATGTTAAAGGAGATAAGGACCGCAAATGGAAGTCCAGTACTCCAGAATCCTACTGCCTTTCCAAGATTTTCTCCTTGAAACTCCTCTGCAAGTATCCTTAAGCCTACTATTGCAAAGATAACTACTCCAAAGCCTATTACAATCCTTGATAGCAGGAGGAAGCTGAAGCTACCTGCCAGGAGAAATAGTATTTCTCCTAAAAGATAAAGGATTAGGGCTAAGATTATGGGTTTCTTATTGCCAAACCTATCCAAGAGATAACCTCCAAAGAGTCCGAAGATCATAGGTGGTAAAGCAGTTGTCCCTGTAATCAATCCTGCCTGGGACCGTGTTATATTCCACTCTCTAATGATGTGAGGAATCAATGGGGGAATGAGTTGGAAGTTTAATGCCAGCACTAAAGATATAAAGTAAGATATAAGAAAGTATAATGCCTTTCTATTCAACTATCTTCCTCCTTTTCACCTGGTGTTTTATTTTAAATTCTAACCCAACAGAGATGTAAAAACAAGACTCTAAGGACTCTATAAACTTTTGACTAGATTGTTTTAGACAAGGAGAGGCTTTTCTTACCAGTATTTTTGAATCTTATTTACCAGGCATAAATTTGAAGAGCCTCTGTCCTATTTTGACTTTATAATGATAAGATGGTAAAATTTATCTATAAAGATTTTTAAATAGGAGGTGTTTTTTATGGCTTATCAAAAGGTAAGTCAGGAACTTTTAGACCTTCTCAACCAGGCTATAGCAAGGGAGATACAGGTTTCTATCCAGTATATGTGGCAGCATATACAGTGGAGAGGGGTTAAGGCATTTGCTGTTAAGGAAGAATTCAGGAGTATCTCCATAGAGGAGATGAAGCATTCTGAGATTATAGCAGAGAGGCTATTCTATCTTGGTGGTATCCCGACCACTAAACCTACTCCTATAAATGTCGGTAATTCTCTTAAAGAGATGCTGGAGCAGGACGTAAAGGACGAGGAAAATGCTATAGAGATGTATAAGAAGATTATAGCACTGGCTGAAAAAGAGGGAGATACAACCACTGCCGAGATCTTTAGAGATATCCTCGAGGATGAAGAAGGTCATCACGATACCTTTAGTAGTCTTCTGGAAGAATTATAAGAATAGAATATGAGCGACGACTTAAGTCGTCGCTCATAATATTTGAGGGGTGAGTTTTATGGGGAAAGACGAGTATCTCAAGTGGGTTAAAGTAGGAATCGGCGTAGCGATACTTTCCTCCAGTCCTATCTTGGCAAGAGAAAATAGTGATACTTCAAAGATGCCTGTCAGTAATTATTCATCTAACTTTGTACTTGCCTCTAATACTCAGACAAAAGAAGTACACAGCGTAGCAGATGTAAGTATCGTAAAGGAGAGTACTGTAAAGGCTTCGGTGCGAAAGGCTGTAGCTATGGCTGGAGGATTGAGTTTTATAAAACCTGGTGATACAGTCCTTGTAAAACCCAATGTAAACTCTGACGATCCTTATCCTGGTACTACCAATCCTGAGGTCCTAAAAGAGATAGTTACTATGTGTTTTGAAAGTGGAGCCAAGAGGGTAATCGTGGCTGACAGATCTGGTGTCCTCTGGCAGAACACTATGTACAATATGGAAAAGGTAGGGATAGCTCAATCCGCTAGAAGTGCAGGTGCAGAGGTCCTGGCTCTAGATAATCAGGAATGGATCCCTGTAAAACCTGAAGGTTCTAAATATTGGGTTAATGGCTTTAGAATTCCAAAGATAGTTACTGAGGTGGACCATATTATAAACGTTGCAGTGGTAAAGACTCATTCTATAGCTGACTTCTCTATGAGTCTGAAGAATTTTGTTGGATTTATTCATATGTCCGATAGGATGTTTATGCATAGTTCCGGTAATATTAAGGAGATGATAGCCGAATTGAATCTTGCCTTTAATCCAAAGCTAAACATCCTCGATGCAACTAAGGTGTTCGTTAGAGGCGGTCCAGACAAGGGAGAAGTCAGAGACCCAGGTGTGATCATTGCCTCGAGAGACAGGATAGCGGTGGATATAATTGGCTTGGCTCTACTCAGGAGTTTGGGTACCACCCCTGCAATTCAGGACAGAGATATATGGTCTCATCCGCAGATAAAAACGGCAGTAGAACTCGGTATCGGTATTAAAGATTACTCCTATATAAACCTTGTCGGAAGTAATATAGATCTGGATAAAATAAAGAGACTGGCAAGATAGTAAATATAAAGATAACGGCTGGGTCCTGTTATTATAAATCCTGTAAATTCTTATATAGATGATTCTTGTAAATATTCTTTACTTATGGTATTATTTTCATTCGTAAGGATGGAAGGAGGTAGATAATGAAGAAGACAGCTTTCCAGAGGAATAGAAAACCTAGAAAGACTACGCACGGCTTCCTTGCCAGGATGAGTACTCCTGGTGGAAGAAAGGTGCTTAAGCGTAGAAGAGCCAAGGGGAGACATAGACTCGTTCCAGCATAATGCTCCCCAGAGAGAAGAGGCTCTCTAAGTCAAAAGACATAAGAAATATTTTGAAGTCTGGTAAAAAGTTAACGATGAATGGCATAAGCCTGTATGTGGCTAGAGGTAGTGGTAAGGTTGGATTTATTACTACAAGAGGCTTTAAGAATGCTGTCTCCCGTAACAGGGCAAAGAGAAGAGTAAGGGGGGCTTTTGAATCAGAAGAGTTTTGTATAGATAATTATGACTTGCTTTTTGTTATAAAGCCAGAGGTGTTAGATTTTGATTTTAGTAGGATTAAAGATACAGTCAGGAGGCTTGTTCTGCGAATAAGAGATGAAGAGAGTAGTTTTAGCCCTGATAAGGTTTTATAGAGTATTTATCTCCCCTATATTGGGTAGAAATTGCAGGTTCTATCCAACCTGTTCCGATTATACCTATCAGGCTATAGAGAAGTATGGTTTATTAAAGGGGATGCTTCTGGGCGCAAGACGTATCCTCCGGTGTAATCCTTTTAATCCTGGTGGTTATGATCCACTAATCTGAGCGAGGAAGGTTGAAAGTATATGAACTATGTGAACAATTTTATTATAGGTATACTTGATTTCTTCTATAGATTGACGGGTAACTATGGAGTTGCCCTGATCCTCTTTACTGTTATTGTAAAGCTTATTCTCTATCCCCTTACACATCAGCAGTTTAAGGCACTTAAAGACCAGCAGAGGATTCAGCCAGAGCTTAATAAATTGAGAGAAAAGTATAAGGATGATCCACAGAAGTTAAATCAAGAGATGATGGAACTTTACAGGAGGCATAAGATCAATCCTCTAGGAGGCTGTTTACCACTGCTTATCCAGTTTCCTATACTGGCTATACTTTATAGCGCCATAAACGCATATTCCAGTAAGTTTGCCAATGCCAGCTTTTTATGGATAAAGAGTCTGGCATCTCCTGATCTTCCACTGCTCATCATATATGGAATTAGTATGATAGCTTCCAGTTTCCTCTCATCTCCATTAAGTGACGATCCAGCACAGCGTAGCAGTCAGCTCTTTATGAACATAGGGCTACCCATAGTATTTACCGTTTTATTTAGAAGTTTCCCTTCTGCCTTTATCCTTTACTGGTTTGTATTTAATGTTCTTACAACTATTCAACAGGTATATGTAATGAGGGTATTAAAATAGTCGATGGAGGTTGTTTATGCTGAGACAGAAGCCTAGTATAGAAAGTCTTGCCAAGATCTTTATCAATCAGTTACTTGCTCCATACAGGCTTAAGTATGATATGACTGTAGAGCTAAAGGATAACATATATTGGGTAAATCTAAAGGGAGAGGATATCTCATTTCTTATAGGAAGAAAGGGGGTAATTCTATACTCTCTTCAGCACCTTTTGAGGCTCTATATAAGAAGGAGTATAGATGAAGAGGTAATGGTAACTTTAGACATAAATGGATACAGGGCAGAGAAGGAGAAGAAACTGGTATTCCTTGCCAGAAAGGCTGCCTTTAGAGTTAAAAAGACTGGTAAGAAATTTATCTTTAGACCTATGCCTGCAGCCCTGAGAAGGATAATCCATAAGACCCTTGAGAATAATCCTGAAGTCATAACCTACAGTGAAGGGAAAGAGCCTAAGAGGAGGGTTATAGTGGCATTAAAGCGTAGAAATGGATGACACTATAGTAGCCCTTTCCACTCCTTATGGAGAATCCGGTATAGGGGTAATAAGGTTAAGTGGGCCCACTTCTATAAGTCTTGCCCAGAAGGTCTTTAAAGGTAAGAGAGATTTAAGAGAAGTACCATCGCACAGGGCTGTATTTGGTCATATTATAAACCCTGTGACCGATGAACCGATAGACGAGTGCCTTCTACTTATTATGAGGGCTCCCCATAGTTATACGGGAGAGGATACCGTGGAGTTTTATGTACATGGAAGTCCTGTGCTGGAAGAACTGCTGATTAAGTTTTTGATAGAGCTAGGGGCAAGGCTTGCATTACCCGGTGAATTCACCAAGAGGGCGTTCCTAAATGGAAAGCTTGATCTCTCCAGAGCTGAGGCGATCATAGATATCATACAGGCTAGGAGTGAGATAGGTCTCAGGTCTTCTTATGTACAGCTACAGGGGAGATTGAGTAAAGAGATCAAGCCAATTATGGAAAGACTAAAAGACCTTATAGCCGAGATAGAGGCAGGGATAGATTTTCCAGAAGAGGTTGATCTCTCTTATGAATCCATTGAAGCAAGGATATCTGATATAGTGGAGAAACTGAACAACCTTTTAAAAGGTGCATATTTTACGAGGTTATACAGGAAAGGGCTTTCCTGTCCGATAGTTGGAAGGCCCAATGTGGGAAAATCCAGTCTCTTGAATATTCTACTTGGTGAAGAGAGGGCTATAGTGACCCCTATACCTGGAACCACGAGGGATACGATAACTGAATCTATAACCATAGACGGGATTCCTGTTACCCTCATCGATACCGCCGGTATTAGAGATACCCAGGATCTGGTGGAGAGTATCGGTGTTAATAGAACTGTTTCTTCTATAGAGAGTGCAGATATAGTCATCTGGGTTATAGATGCAGGTGAGCCCTTAAAAGAGGAAGATTTTGAGATCGAAAGACTTACAAGGGATAAGAAGAGGATCGTTGCATTAAACAAGATAGATCTGAGTAATAGGGTGCTCTATATTGATGACATAAAAGATTATGGTCCGACTGTGGAAATTTCTTGCAGGACAGGGGAGGGTATAGACAGATTAAAGCTGAAGATAAAAGAGTTACTTGGTAGTTTACCATCTCCAGACTTTGTGATCCCTATAAATACCAGGCACGAAGCCCTTATAAGGAGATGTCTTGACAGGCTCTCAATCGCCATGGAAGGAATCAGATCCAGACTTCCAATCGATATTATAGCAGGAGAGGTCTGGGAGAGTTATAATATATTAGGAGAGATTACAGGAGAAACTGCCAGCATAGATATAGTTGAAGAGATATTCTCCAGATTTTGTGTGGGAAAATGAAGATGTATGATGTTATAGTTGTGGGAGCAGGACATGCAGGTATAGAGGCAGCCCTTTCTGCCAATAGACTGGGTTGTAGCGTCTTACTTTTGACGGGAAATCTGGATACTATAGGATGGATGCCCTGTAATCCTGCCGTAGGTGGCCCGGGGAAGGGACATCTTGTCAGAGAGGTAGATGCCCTTGGTGGAGAGATAGGAAGAGCCACCGATGCCACCTATATACATATTAGGGTCCTTAATTCTGGAAAGGGTATAGCGGTAAGGGCTTACAGGGCCCAGGTGGAGAAGAAGTTTTATCACATCTATATGAAGGAGAAACTTGAAAATACACCAAACCTTACCCTGAGACAGGCACAGGTAACAGATATCTTGGTTGATGGTAACAGGGTAATAGGTGTAAAGACTAAGACCAACCAGGAATTTTATGGTAATGCAGTTGTTATAACCACCGGTACCTTCCTGGGTGGAAGGGTCTTTATAGGGACAGAGGTGTCCTATCCTGCTGGAAGGGCAGGAGAACCACCTAGCGAAGAACTGACCCAGTCTCTTAGGAATCTTGGATTCAGAATAGGAAGGTTCAAGACCGGGACACCTCCTAGGGTAGATGGAAGGACGGTAGATTTTTCCAAGATGACAGAACAGCCGCCAAGTGAGGTCCCGCTCAGATTTTCTTATCGTACTGAGCTGGCAGAGGTTATTGGCAGGAAACAGCTCTCCTGCTGGCTTACCTTTACTACCGAAAAGACCAGGGAGATAGTATTGAAGAATCTCCATAGGGCACCTATGTATGCCGGACAGATAACTGGAACAGGGACCAGATACTGCCCTTCTTTTGAAACAAAAGTTGTCCATTTCCCTCACAGAGAGAGACATCAGGTCTTTATAGAGCCGGAAGGCATTCATACCAATGAGATGTATGTTCAGGGTATGTATACAAGTCTGCCGGAGGAGGTTCAGATAGAACTCCTCAGGTCTATCCCTGGTCTTGAAGAAGTTGAGATGATGAGACCAGGCTATGCTATAGAGTATGATATGGTCTATCCCGATCAGTTAAAGGAAACTCTAGAGACCAGAAGAATTTCCGGGCTTTTTCTCGCCGGTCAGATAAATGGTACATCCGGATACGAGGAAGCGGCTGCTCAGGGCCTTATAGCGGGTATAAATGCAGCATTTTATGTTCAGAAGAGACCTCCATTTTACCTCCAGAGAAATGAGGCATATATTGGAGTCCTCATAGATGATCTTATAACTAAAGGGATTGTTGAGCCATACAGGATACTTACATCAAGGGCAGAGTATCGTCTGATACTTATGCAGGATAACGCAGACGAAAGACTTATGGAGAAAGGTTATAAAATTGGTTTGATAGATGAGAAGACCTATAAGGAGATGCTTGAGAGAAAGGAGATTATAGAAGAAGAGATAGAGAAACTTAAGAGAACAAGTATCCCTAATTTGAAGACCTCTGCCTACAACTATCTGAAAAGGCCTGAGGTATCGTACATAGATCTTATGAAGGAACTAGGGATGGAGACTGTTCTCTCCTCTGAACTCATAAGCAGGTTAGAGGCTAAGGTAAAGTATGAGGGATATATAAAGAGAGAAGAGGAGAGAATCAAGAGGTTCAGTCAGCTGGATGATAAGTTGTTACCGGAAGACATAGACTACAGTACCATTAAAGGACTTTCGCTTGAGGCTCGTGACAGGTTGAATCAGGTTAGACCGAGAACTCTGGGTCAGGCTAGTAGACTACAGGGAGTTAGTCCTGCTGATATAGATGTCCTACTTGTATACCTGGAACTATATAAGAGAGAGATATCCAAAACTTGAAATGTATCTGGAAGAGCTTTTAAAAGCACGTAAAGCCTTTAACCTTTCTGGTGCACGGAGTAGAGAAGAGTTTATCAAGCTTATAGAAGAATCTCTGGCACCGCTTTTGGTTATCGATGACTGGAGGGATAAGAGGGTTATAGATATAGGTTCTGGTGCTGGGTTCCCGGGTATACCCCTAGCTATAGTCCAGGAAGATGCATATTTTTTATTGGTCGATGTTTCTGTTAAAAAGACCGCCTTTCTGAGTCTTATTAAGTCCAAACTTGACTTGAGTAATGTAGAGGTACTCTGTGGGGATGCTAGACTGTTGAAGGATCATCCGAATTATACCAATGCTTTTGATATAGCTGTATCTAGAGGGGTGGGAGAAATTGAGTACCTCAGGGATATGATCTTCCCTCTATTAAAGAGTGGGGGAAGGATGTTGATCTTTAAGTCAGAGGGTACAGGCTATAAGATAAAACCAGGTTTAGTACTTTTAGAAGAGAGAAAGGTATGAATGAGATTATTCTGTTTATCCTTGGTGGATTGATAGTAGTAAATATAATACTCATAGCTATAATCTTTGTATTGAGGAAGAACATAAAGAGGATCGAAGAGAAGCAGAGGGGGGAATTGATACTATCTTCTCTTTCTATTGGTGGAACAAGGTACGATGCCTTTCAGGGTATGTCTGGTAAACTTAGCTTTTCGCTGGCTTTTATGGCTGGGGATAAGGGTATTATTCTTACATCGATTCATACAAGAGATCAGTCCTATCTTTATCTTAAGCCCTATTCAGAAGGAGATGTAAGCCTTACTGAAGAGGAGAAAAAGGCAGTAGAAGTAGCATTGAAAGAAGGTTATACTATCAAAGACATATAAGAGGTGTTATATGGATAGAGACAGGTGGGAGTATGTGAAGATATGTATAGCATCTTTAATAGCAGTAATAGCAATCCTTTCCGGTAACCTGTACAGGTCCAGGTTACACATAGCCAGACTTGAGAAAAATCTCTCTCTAGCTCACTCAAGAATTCAAGACCTAAAGAAGCTTGAAGATATAACTAATAAACAGAAACTTGAGATTGTTAGATTAAATAATGAGGCGGAGAAACTAAAGAGTAAGGTGGAGGACCTAGAGAGACTGAGTAAACAGGTCCAGACCCTGACAGAAAAGGCTTTAAAAATAGACATCTCCTATAAGAGAAGCCAGAGGAGATATTCTTCCAGGGGTACAGATGTTTCTTTAGAGGAGGTATATAAAAAATTAAGTAGTCTTGACAATTCAATAGAGGCACAGAGGGGCAGTCTGAATCAGGTCAGGTCTCAGCTGGAGATTTTGTACGAGTGGAAGTATTCCGTCCCAAGTGGTTATCCTGTCTTTGGTAATATTTCATCTGGCTTTGGATTCAGGAGGAGGGAGTTCCACACTGGGATAGATATACGTGCAGGAGTAGGGACCCCAGTAAGGGCTACGGCAAATGGGATTGTCTCTTATGCAGGATGGAAAGGTGGTTATGGACTTACAGTAATTATAAGGCACAACTTCGGTTTTAGCACCCTTTATGCTCATTTATCCAGATTATCCGTAGGTATAGGTAAGAGGATTGAACGGGGGGATATCATTGGTTATACCGGTACAACTGGATACACCACCGGTCCCCATCTCCACTATGAGGTAAGGGTAAATGATAGACCGGTGAACCCAAAGGATTATCTATAAGGAGGAGGGAACAAAGATGACCAGTAGAGAAAGAGTAAGGATGGCTTTGGAACATAAGGAGCCTGATAGAGTACCTATCCACGATAGTATATGGGGAGCAACTGTAAGCAGGTGGCATAAGGAGGGTCTACCAGAAGAGATACCTGTTTCTGAGTATTTTGGTTTTGAGATAGCTAGTTTTGGGGCAGACCTTTCTCCAAGATTCCCGGTGAAGGTGCTGGAGAGAAACGAGACTTATATAGTTGAGACCACCCCATATGGAGGGGTGAGGAAAAACTTCAGGGATTATTCTACCACCCCTGAGATCATAGATTGGCCAATAAAGTCCAAGGAAGACTGGTATAAGATAAAGGACAGGCTCCAACCTGATATAACGAGGGTTGATTGGGTCTCTTCTCTAAATGCCTATAACAGGGCATATGAGGATGGGAAATTTATTACCTATAGCGCAGCTATGGGTTACGATAACTTTCAGTCCTATATAAAGACCGAAGAGTTACTCATCATCCTGGTTGAAGACCCGGAATGGGCTAAGGATATGTTCAGGACTCATGCCATCTTACTCATTGAGATGGCAAAGATTATGATGGAACACGGATTTAAATTTGATGGGGCATTTTTATTCAATGATATGGGGTACAGGAATGGACTTTTATTTTCACCAAAGACTTACCAGAAAGTCCTTCAGGAAACAGATGCTATGATCTGTGAGTTCTTCCATAGTCATAATATGCCTGTTATCCTCCATTCCTGTGGCAATGTAAAGGAACTGATCCCCTATCTGATAGAGGCAGGGTTTGACTGTCTTCAGCCTTTAGAGGTAAAGGCGGGGATGGACTTACTGGAACTTAAGCCAAAATATGGGGATAAGATCGCATTTATGGGTGGCATAGACGTCAGAAAGATGACAGACCCCGTTGCTATAGAGGAAGAGATAAGCAAGAAGTTTGAGGTTGCCAAAAAGGGAGGAGGCTACATATACCATAGCGATCACTCCATCCCCAAGAATGTAAGCTTTGAGGATTATAAGAGGGTTATAGAGCTCGTCAAAAAGTACGGTAAATATTAACTGATTCCTACAATCTCCCCCTCCTCGTTTACATCGATCTTCATTGCCGAGGGAGATTTAGGTAATCCGGGCATTGTCAGTATAGAGCCGGTATAAGCCACTATAAAACCGGCTCCTGAAGATATCTTTAGCTTCTGTACATTTATATAAAATCCCTTAGGCTTACCTAGCTTCTTCGGGTCATCGGTCAGTGAGTACTGTGTCTTGGCAATACATACTGGAAAGCCTGTAAATCCCCATTTATATATCCTGTTGAGATCACTTTGGGCTTCATCACTGAACTTTATTCCTTCAGCTCCATATACGTATCTGGCTATCTTTTCTATCTTTTTCTCGTAGGGTTCTTCCAGGCTATATAGAAAGTCAAAGGAGTTTGGATCGCTGGAGATCGAATCTAAGACCTCTTCAGCTAGTTCCAGAGCTCCTTCTCCTCCATCATTAAACACGCTGGAAACGGCAAACCTCACGTTTATCTCCCCCAATTTATTCTTCAAAAATTCTATCTCTTTATCTGTATCTGTTGAAAATCTATTTATCGCTACAACTACCGGAACCTTAAAGACATCCCTTAGTACATCCAGATGATGGATCAGATTTGGCAGTCCTTTCTCTATCGCCTCTATATTCTCGTCCTCTATCCCTTTCTGGTTACCCAACCCATGATATTTTAAAGATCTTATAGATGTCACCAGCACTGCCAGATCTGGATGAAGGCCTCCCACCCTGCACTTTATATCGAAGAACTTTTCTCCTCCTAAATCTACTCCAAATCCAGCCTCGGTTATCACGTAGTCCCCGAGAAGGGAGGCAAGGGTAGTGGCTATTATAGAATTGCACCCATGGGCAATATTTCCGAAAGGTCCACAGTGTATGAATGCTGGAGTTCCTTCAAGTGTCTGGACAAGATTTGGGGAGAGGGCATTTTTCAATAGAGCAGTCATTGCCCCCTCTATCTTCAGTTCTTTACTTAAAACAGGTCTTCCTTCTTTATCTATACCTATTACTATATTGCCCAATCTCTCCTTCAGGTCTTTTATATCCTTTGCAAGGGACAGTATCGCCATAACTTCAGAGGAGGCTGTTATCTCAAAGCCGTCCTCTCTGGGTATCCCATTACCTTTCCCCCCAAGCCCGCTTATTATAAACCTTAACTGTCTATCATTCATATCTATGCATCTCTTCCAGTATATCTGCAGGGGGTCTATCCCCAGTTCATTCCCCTGATATATATGGTTGTCTATAATTGCCGATAAGAGGTTGTGTGCTGAGGATACTGCATGTATATCCCCGGTGAAGTGTAGATTTATATCCACATCTGGAAAGACTTTAGCCTTTCCCCCTCCAACTGCTCCTCCCTTTATACCAAATACAGGGCCAAGTGATGGTTCTCTTAGACAGATTATCGTCCTTTTACCTAGCCTTGATAGTGCATCCCCCAACCCTATGGTTGTAGTTGTCTTGCCCTCACCTTTAGGTGTGGGATTGATAGATGTCACCAGTATAAGCTTCCCTCTCTTCCTCTCTCTCAGTTTATAGATGAGTCTCCAGTCTACCTTACCTGTGTACCATCCATAAGGATAGTATTCCTCACTGCTTATCCCCAAAGATTCTGCCAGTTCGTTGATCTTTTTTAAAGACATCTATCCTATAGACCCTCCTATGCTCTTTTACTTGAGATATTTGAATTATAATACCACATCGGGAGATCTTATGGAATAAAATAACCCAGATTTGTGTCTATATCTATGGAAGAGATAAAAAGAAAGGAGGTGATTGACGAATGAGGAAATTAGTAGCTTTAGCTCTGACTTTAGTGTTAATCCTCGGGATAGTGCAGGTTGCTTCTGCCAGACCCTTATACTTCAAGAAGGCGCCTTTTGGCTTGGGACCTTATGGATCTGATATCGGTAAAACTCCATTCTGGGGACAGAATCTGATTAAATACCTGAACCTTACCGATGAGCAGATAAATAAGATCAAGGAAGTGAGAGATAAGTACTACAAGAAGCTGAAGGAGCTTTGGAGCAGACTCCAAGATGCTGTATTTTCACTGAGACAGCTACAATTCGAGAAGCAGCCAGATAGGGCACAGATAGATAAAACTAAAGATGAGATCAATAACCTTAGGAAAGAGATCAGCAAGACAATGGATGAGTACTGGAAAGAGATCAAAGAAATACTAACTAAGGAACAGCTAGCCAAACTGACACCGCCATACAGAGTGCGAAGAGCACCATGGGGACCTTGTCCCTTCTACAGATGGTAAGTTTTTGCCTTTCAGGGTCTTAGGACCAGACGCCTAAGACCCTGCCCTTCCTCCAATTATCGCCTGTCCCAGAGATAACCCTCCATCATTACAGGGGACCTGGTTATGTGTATATACTTTAAAGTTTTCCTCTCTGAGGAGTCTGACAATCTTATTCAGGAGTCTTCTATTCTGGAAACATCCCCCACTGAGAGCAACTTTATCTATCTTAGTCTCTTCTCTTATTAAAAGAGCGGTCTCGATTATCATCCTCGCTACTGTATTGTGGAATTTACTAGATATGATACTCACTGGAAGTACATTTATATCGCTTAGGATCCCCTCGAATAGCCTTTTGACCTTTAAGATGAATGTCCCATTCTCTCTTTCTATCTCCCACTTGTAGTATTCGTGATTCTCTATATCTTTACTTATCATCTCTAACTCTATAGCAGGTTGACCCTCATAAGTTGCTTCTCTGCAGATATTTAATAGGCTTGAAACTGCATCGAATAGACGCCCCATAGACGACGTAAGGGGAGTATTTATCCCCCTTTCTACCTGTTCCTCTATTATCCTTATCTCTTCCTCTGAAATCGTATTTAAAAGAGGCAGTTCAGGGATATTACCGAAGAGCTTAAAGAGATATCCAATGGTAAGTCTGTAAGGTCTTCTTATGGCTAGTTCCCCTCCAGGCATCGGTAGATACTCCAGATGTGCCTTTCTTATGAAGCCATCGTAATCTGCAATTAAGATTTCTCCACCCCATATATTGCCATCTGGTCCATAACCAGAACCATCAAGGGATATCCCTATAACAGGTTCAGTGATACCATTTTCACCCATACAGCTCACAATATGTGCATAGTGATGCTGGACCCTTATTACTGGCAAAGTTCCTTCAAATTGTAATGCATATCTGGTTGATAGATAATCGGGATGAAGGTCACAGACAACCACCTGAGGTTCTATCCTGAATAACCTTTTGTATAGCTCTATTGTATTTATATAATGTTCCAGGGTTTCTATGTTCTCGAGGTCTCCAATGTGCTGACTGACAAATGCATAATTGTCTCTGGTGAGGCAGAATGTATTTTTCAATTCCCCTCCACATGCAAGGGACTGTTTTACCCTGAAAGGGATCTTTACAGGAGAAGGGGCATAACCTCTTGCCCTTCTTATCAGCTGGGGTTTACCATCAAAGACAAAGACCACACTGTCATCATACCGTGAATATATATCCCTATCGTTGAGCAGGAAATAGTCCGCTATACCCTTCAACCTTTTTAATGCCTCTTCGTTATCTTGACATATGGGTTCTTCACTTAGATTTCCGCTTGTCATTACAAGTGGTTTAGAGACCTCTCTGAGGAGCATATGATGGACCGGGGTATATGGAAGCATCACGCCAAGATAGTTATTATTAGGTGCAACATCCCTTGAGATATCACCGAGCTCTTTTATCTTCAGAAGCACTATTGGAGCCTGAAGAGAAGTCAGTATCTTTTCTTCTTCAGGGGTAACATAACAGTACCTCTTTATTGTCTGAAGATCCTCCATCATCAATGCAAATGGCTTATACCCTCTTTTCTTTCTCTCTCTCAATAGTCTTACTGCCCTATGATTTGTGGCATCGCATGCCAGATGGAATCCTCCGAGCCCTTTTATTGCAACAATGAACCCCTCTTTCAGGAGTCTGGCTGTCTCCTCTACTGGGTCTTCTGTTTCCACTCCTTCTATCCACAGTCTGGGCCCACAGATGGGGCAGGCATTGGGTTGTGCGTGAAATCTTCTGTTTAGAGGGTCGTTATATTCTCTCTCACAGTCTTCGCACATCCTGAATTTGTCCATCGTGGTATTCTTCCGATCATAAGGTATATCTTTTATGATGGTAAACCTTGGTCCACAATTTGTGCAGTTTATAAATGGATATCTATAACGTCTGTCTTTTGGGTCAAAGAGTTCTCTGAGGCAATCTTCACATACCGCTATATCTGGAGAGATGAGCTGATATCCGGGTTCCTCTTTGCTTTCCTTGATAAGAAAATCCCTATGGTTATTTGGGACAGAATCTTCTACCTCTATCCTTTCTATCCTGGCGACAGGTGGAGCCTTCCTCTTGATATCAGATATAAATCTCTCTATACTGTCCTTTTCCCCTTCGACTTCTATCTCTACAGAGCTGGAGGTATTTAATACCCATCCCTTTAGATCATACTCTTTTGCCAGCCTGTATATAAATGGTCTGAAACCTACCCCCTGGACAACCCCAAAGATTCTTATCCTTTTACCTGTAAGGATTTTCACCTTTCAACCATTCTACCCAGGTATCTATACCTTCCTTTGTGTTACAGGATAACTGGAAGATCTTTGCCTTCTTATTTACAGCAATTATCCCATTCCTGAACCTTTCGTAATCGAAGTTTATATAGGGCATCAGGTCCATCTTATTGAGTATAACTGCATCCACTGTTGAGAATAACCCCGGGTATTTGTATGGCTTATCATCACCCTCCGGTACACTTGATATGGCAATCCTTATATGTTCTCCAAGATCAAAACTTGCAGGACAGATTAGATTCCCAACATTTTCTATGAATAGATACTTTATCCCCTCGAGAGATAGTTTTTTTATCGCCTCCCTCACCATTGAGGCATCGAGATGACAGTTCCCACCAGTGTTTATCTGCACTACCGGGATACCTGAATCTGCCATCTTCTCACTATCTATACTAGAGGCGACATCCCCCTCTATCACCGCAACAGGAGAATCCAATCTACGAACAGTCTCAAGTATAAGGCTTGTTTTCCCCGCTCCCGGGGAAGACATTATATTAATCGTAAATACCTTTAAGGTATCAAAGAATTCTCTATTGAGAGAAGCTACCTGATCGTTAGCATCAAGGATATTCTTAACTATCTCTATCTTCATCTTCCACCTCTATACTCTCTATGTAGAATTCTTTCCCCTCGATTATGTCTCCACCAATATTTTTACAGTATGGACATATATAGGTTTCATCGGGGATGAACTCTTTCTGACAGCTGTAACACCTTAACTTTACCGGAACCCTCTTAAATATAAGACTAGCCCCTTCTAGAGGGGTAGACTTTGTTAACAGGTCGAAGTAGAACTGTATGGACTCATCTATAAAACTCGAGAGGTCTCCTATCACCAACTCTATAGCCTTTACCTTTTTACCCTTACCTGCCTCTGTGACTATTCTTATTATATCTTCTGTAACAGCCAGTTCGTGCATATCTCCTTTATCTTTTCTATAGCCTCTTCTGAATTCTTTCTTGCCTCTTCAGTCAATTCGAAGCCGAAGTCAAAGTCATATCCTCTTATGGACACAAGATATGCTTTGGGTCTTACACCATAAAGTTCTTCTGTGAGAGTCAGCAGCATCTCAGGACTTATATGATGTGAGAAGATTGGAGTCTTATATCTGGGGATTATCTCCTTGACTATGAAGTCTTCACTCTGATCCATACTAGCATCGACGAAAAAAACAAGCTCGCATCCTGAAATATCTTCGCAGATTTCAGGACCGAGCTCCTGTAGAGACAATACATCTATATACTCCTTTTCGGATAGAAGCCTTTTGACTACGTATTCTCCAATCCCATCATCTCGTCTTGCTGGATTTCCATAACCTATAACCAGTATGCTAGTCCCTTTTGACGCTTCCAATCACCTCTCCGGTAGAGCTAGAGACAATATCAATGACCATTGGCATCTTACCTACAGCATGTGTGGAGCAGGAGAGACAGGGATCATAACATCTTATTAGTCCCTCTACCCTATTAAGCATTCCTTCGGTAAGATTTTTGCCATCTATGTATCTCTTTGCTACCTCTTCCACCCCTTTATTCATAGCCCAGTTATTATGACCGGTGGCAACTATCAGGTTTGCCTTCACTATAGCCCCTTTATCGTCAACCCAGTAGTGGTGGAAAAGGGTCCCTCTGGGTGCCTCTATTACACCCACACCTTCTGGAAGGATCTTATCTGTCCTGATAAGGATGTCATCAGACAGTATGTCCGGATCAAGCAGGATTTCCTTTGCCCTTTCGGCTGCAAATAGATCCTCTATCAATCTCGCATAGTGATAATAGAGAGAACCTTCTACAGGTTTTCCTCCATTTATACTCTTAAAGTTTTTAAACTCCTCCTGGGCTAAGGGGGTATCGATCTTCTCCGCCACATTCAGTCGGGCTAAAGGTCCTACCCTGTAGACACCATCTGGCCATCCAAGTTTCTTATAGAATGGGAATTTAAGATAGGACCAATCCTCTACATGTTCGCCAATATAGTTCAGATAGCTAGCCCCATCAAAGAGCTCTAATAGATTCCCATCTTTATCTATAAGTTTTACCTTGCCGTCGTAGAGTTCCAGTCCACCTTCTTCTGTTACTAATCCCATATATCCGCTGGAGAATACGCCGAACTCTTTCACCGTCTCCTTATTCTTCTCTATCCAGTCTTTGGCTATACTTATCCCTTCCTGTATATAAGAGATCATAGTATCTATCTCTTTTAATATTTCGTCCCTATCCTTTATTGAGAGGGTATTATTTACACCACCCGGAACCGCATAACTCGGATGTATCCTTCTCCCTCCGAGTTTGGCTATTATCTCCTGCCCAAACTTTCTAAGTCTTACCGCTTTCAATGCCAGTTCCGGATTCGCCTCTATTATCCCTACAACATTCCTGATCTTCGGATCTGCATCCCACCCAAATATTAAATCTGGCCCTGCTAATTCAAAGAAGTGCATAGAATGGGACTGTATCACCTGTCCCATATGCATAAGCTCCCTGAGAAGTTTGGCAGGTCTTGGTATATCTGCAGAGATAATAGCATCACAGGCTTTAGCAGCTGCCAGATGGTGGCTCACCGGGCATATTCCACAGATACGGGGAGTTATAACTGGCATTTCATAGTACATTCTCCCCTCGCTGAATTTCTCAAATCCTCTGAATTGGTCTACATGAAAGTAAGCCCTATCGACCTTACCATCATCATTCACATATATTGTTATCTTTGCGTGTCCCTCTATTCTTGTTACCGGTTGAATAGTTATCTTCTGGGTCATTACTACCTCCTTCTAGTCATACCTTAATAAATCTCCAACAAGAAGCGGTTTACGGCCTTCCACAAGTTCCCTCAGCACATAGTATATGGCATCTGCCCTTGGTGGACATCCTGGTATATAAAAGTCAACCTTTACTATCTGGTTTACCGCTTTGACTAGCTTCGTATGCTTTCCTATCTCTGGAGAAGTCGGAATCTTTCCATCTACGGTACTCTCTGTCTCTATATAGCCACGTCTCAATAACTCCTCCACTGGGAAATAGTTTCTCATAGTTACAATACCACCAAAAACTGCACAATCTCCTATCGCCACAAGTAACTTACACTTATTCCTCATATTCTTTACTACTTCTATATGGTGATCTGTACTGACCGCTCCTTCCAGAATACCAATATCGACCTCTTCTGAAGGTTCTTTAAAATCAGTTATAGGGGTGGCGTTTAACTCTACCCCCATCTTTATCAGTTCCACCAGACGTTCATCCATATCCAGTATGGACATATGACAACCAGAACATCCGTCAAGCCAATCTGTGGCTATAGTGATCTTTTTCATAACTTTCCTCCTTTTACCTTCCTAGAAGTGAACTCAGGATTTCAATATTGCTCCTTACATCTTTTGGAGGAGTTAATACTCTGGTGAGTCTTTGCTCTACTCCTTCGAGATTTATATATGTCCCTTCTTCCTCTAACCAGATAGGACTTGGCAGTATAATATCTGCAGATTTAACCGCTGGGGTATAATAGCTTGTTTGAAGGATAGCCTTATTTATTCCCTCTGGGAGTTTATCAATATAAGGAGCAACTATATAGATGTTTTTCTTGGAGATGATATTCCCGTTAAGACCAACTTTTTTGGCTCCAAGATAATTTGGTGCTGGAGCAAGCCATATGAATTTTGCCTTACCACTTATACGTGAGAGGCTATCTATTATGGAACTGTCTGTCTGAGAGTATATAATAACCGGATTGTTTCCAGTAAGGGCATTGCCTATAGCCTTATCGAGGTCTTTCATCTGGTACAGGAGTCTGGCAAATTTACTCAGGCTATTTGTCCTATCATCTACTACTATAAGTTCACTGTCATTAAAGATTGCCCTCTTTACAAATGAACCTACAACTCCAAAGTTCTTATCCAGGTCTACTCCTATTACGACAATTTTGTCGGCATTTAATATGTCACTCAATTTACCGGAATTACCTACAGGGTTAGATGTATTCTCTAAAAGTCCAACATTATCTCCCAGGAGGTCTTTAAACTTGGAAAGGACCTCTAGAGGTAAAGAAGCAGATATATAACCTGCCGTTTCTCCTTCGGCAAGTATCTCCTTCGCTCTATCTATCGCTTCCTCCCACTTAACTGGCTCTAACTTCCCATTCTTCTTTATCATCGGCTGGGTTATTCTCTCTCTTACATCGCTCAACGGTTCGTACCTACCTAACTTACATAAGACCCCATTGTTTATTGGATTTTCCCAGTCCCCCAGGATCTGCACAATATTATTAGCCTTTTTATAGACCTCTATTCCGCAACCAACACTGCAGTTGGCACATATAGTCTTTACCAGTTCGCTCTCTTTTCTGGTTCCAAGATATGCACTTCTCTTGTCGGTTAATGCCCCGGTGGGACAGACCTGTACACAGAGACCGCAGGAGACACAGGAGGACTCTCCAAGAGGTACATTCAGATCAGCGGTAAGCATAGAATCAATCCCCCTCTGGCTTATACCAAGGACATTATGGCCAGCTACCTCTGAACATGCCCTGATGCATCTTCTACATAGAATGCATCTGTTATGATCGAGCAGTATATATTCGTGAGTTGTATCTACAGGGAATTTTGTCATATATGTTGGGAGCTCGAAGTGGTCCATCCCTAGAGAATAACCCAGGTCTTGAAGCTCACAGTTACTGCTCATCTCACAGTACATACAGTAGTGATTTCTCTCAGAAAAGATTAGACTCAATACAAACTTCCTTGCCTTCTTTACCGTTTGGGAATCTGTCTGTATCTCGAGCCCTTCGGATACAGGTAGTGTACAGGATGCCTGTAAGACTCCAGGCCTTGTTTCTACTACACACATCCTGCAAGCCCCTATTGACGGCAATTTCGGATGATAGCACAATACCGGGACATCTATACCCATCTCTTTTAATACTTCAAGAACCGTCTTTCCCTCTTCAACTTGAGTCGTCTGCCCATTTATTTTGATATTTACTAAAGCCATCTAAGACCTCCTCGCCAATCTATGAAATTACCTAAGATATTTTAAACATAATTTCTGGTTAAGTCAAGCGTCCGATGACTCTTCAACTTTTCGCGTGGTAAATAAGATTCAAAAATACTGGTAGGACAAGCGAGACGCTTGCCCTTTAAACAGATTAAAATAATTATGTGCACCTATAACCTACGTTACCGGAACTAAAACAATCCACGCAAAATTTTATGAGCCGTATTGGTGAATCGGGTAATTGTTTCATAAAAATAATAGGGTGGGCATTTGCCCACCCTATTATGGTTGACAAACTGATTACTTCTTGAAGAAGAACTGTTCTGGACGGGCGTTCTTTGGAGATCTTATATTATCATCCCACAGAAGCCCGTCAGGAATATTCCTAAAGTTATTCTTTACTACGATGAGTTGTGGTACTTCTCCTACTAGCCCTATCATCCATATATTCTTTTTGTGGAGGTTAATTATCTCCTTAAAGTATCTGTTCCTCTGCTTTTCGTCTCCAGTGACCTTTACTTTATCCCAGAACTCATAGATTTTCTTGATGTCTCCTTTTGGTTCTTCGCCACCCTTTCCACCCGTAGTATACCAAGTCCCGTAGAGAGGAGCCCATGGAGCTTCTGCTACTGTTCCTAGTAGGTGTCCTGGATCTGAAAGAATTGCTACATTCCTATCAAAACCCCACACTCCTACTTCTAATTCTCCAGCCCTAGCTCTTGTTACATATAGAGAACGTTCTAATGGCTTTAGTGCTACTTTTATTCCTATATTTTCCCAGTATTTCTTTATTACTTCCATATATGGCCTATCTCCAGAATATTCTATGGTGATTGCTAGGGTCTTACCGTCTGGTCTTAATCTGAATCCATCTTTGTCTCTTTTAGTCAGTCCCATTTTATCTAGATATTCATTTGCCTTTTTAGGATTATATTCCGCATAGGCTTTTTCCCACTCTGGATCGTAGAATGGAGCTCCGCTTATTATAGATGCCTGCCTTGGTTCTCCCAGACCTAGATAGAACAGTTGATTTATTTCCTCTCTGTTTATAGCTAAAGAGAGAGCTATTCTGAATCTCCTATCCTCGAAGATTTTCCTTAGTACCGGATCTTTTACATTTTGATTGAGCATTATAGCTGGACTAGCTCCTGTTCCCTGTGGCCATCTTAATACCCTGTAATCTCCTTTAACTCTATTTTCCATAAGCAGCGTATAGTCTGCAAGAGCAAGCCCTCTTTCCTGCATATCTACCTCACCAGCGATAGCCTTTAAGACCGCAGTCTCCCCAGACTGGAGCAACATATGGGTTATCCTGTCTATGTATGGGAGCTGATTGCCAGCAGGGTCTATCTTCCAGTAGTAGGGATTCCTCTCCATTATCTGGAGCGTAACAGTGTGAGGGGTAGTGGTTCTCCAAGGATAGATTACTGGCAGTTCTGGATTTTGCAAAAAGTCATTCTTATTACTGAAGAGCTGATACCAGTTCTGAAGTCCTTCTTTCTTTACAAACTCATCTAACTTTTCTTTTGGGGTATATTTGGGATGGAACTGTTTTAAGTAGTGTTTTGGAGCAAAAAATGTATGCCCACCACCCATCTTCCCTATAGATATGAGAAAGAGTGGGCTAGGCTCCTCAAATGTAACTCTGAATGAGTATGTATCAATCTTTTCTATCTTGCAAGGTTTACCCCCAGCTAAAAGCCAAGTAGGAACTGTTGGAGTAAGCTCTTTATTTAGAAGAATATCTTCGTACCAGAACATTACATCTTCAGTTGTAAGAGGTGTTCCATCGGACCACTTTATCCCCTCTCTAAGTTTGAATGTATAGACCTTAGCATCTCTGGAAACCTTCCAGTTCTCTGCTACGTTGGGGATAATCTTAGTACCATCCTTATTAAACATTACTAGATGCTCACTGCATATCTTGTAAGGTCCTGCAGAGTCGGAAAGCCCTGACCAAGTTCTTCTCCAGGTTCCACCATACTGTCCTATCTCTTCGTAAGGTGTCACAACTAAGGGATTTTTGGGAAGCCTTTGTTCTACTGGTGGAAGCTTACCTTGTTTCACTAGTTCTGCTAGCTGGGGAGCTTCGCCAAATTTAGTGATCTTCTTACCAGTGAGTTTTTCGTAATCTGAGAGATTGTAATACTCTCCTACTTCTATATTTCCCGCACCAAAACCTATTTTGGTGACTCCAAGAAGCATACTAATACATAGGATTAAGACTACCAGAATATACCAGTTTCTCATATCCTCTCATCCTCCTTCTTGGTTTTCTATAGTAAAACACAGTATAGGTTTCTTTAGGAATATTATACTACTGATTTTAAAAAATTTAAAGATATCTCCAGACTCTTCCGTCCCTTCTTATGAATTCTTCCGCCTCTCTGGGACCAAGAGAACCCGGAGGATAAATAGGAATTCTGGGATCATCTCTCCAGAAGTCGATTATTGGCTGTACAATCTCCCAGGACCTTTCTATCTCGTCCTCTCTTATAAAGAGAGTACGATCCCCTTCGATGATATCAACAAAGAGTGTCTCATAAGCCTCTATATTTGGTCCTGTCCATTCCATAGATGTGGGTATGGGACAGGAGAGAATACTTCCACCTAATGGTCTGAGTTGAAAACTCAGGATGATCTTATTTTCAGGGGTTATCTTAAACCCTATTATATCCTCCTGAGGAGTGCAATCCAGTAATTTTGAGAATAATCCTGGTATTTTCTTAAACACTATGATGGCTGATGTCTCCTTTTTCCTGAGCTTCTTACCGGTTCTAAGATAGAAAGGTACTCCATCCCATCTTAAGTTATCTATATACAGTTTTACTGCAGCGTAAGTTTCCGTATGTGACAGGGAGATCCTTTCATCCTTTAAGTATCCTTCGTATTGTCCTCTTACTGTGTTTAAAGGGACATCTTCGTACTTTATATCCCTTATACTCTTTAAGACTTTTACCTTTTCTCCTCTTATAGCCCCTTCACTTATACAACATGGAGGCTCCATAGCGATCAGTGTAAGTATCTGCATAAGATGATTTTGCACCATATCTCTTAGGGCTCCAATTCTATCGTAATATCCCAGCCTTCCTTCCACCCCAGCCTCTTCGAGTGCTGAGATCTGTATATGATCTATAAAATTTCTATTCCAGATGCCTTCGAAGATTATGTTGGAGAATCTAAGTCCGAAGATATTCTGTACCGTCTCTTTGCCAAGAAAATGATCTATCCGATAGATCTCTTCTTCCCTGAAGAGTCCTTTTATGATTCTGTTCAGTCTTTTGGCAGACTCCAAATCATAGCCGAAAGGTTTTTCTATAACTACTTTCTTCTCGTTGGAGAAATCCTTTAAGAAATGCCCTAGGTTTGTAATTATCGATTCGAAGGTAAATGGTGGTGTAGCCAGATAGAAGATAAACTCTTCTTCTTTGAACCTTGCCAGGCTCTCTTTTAGAAATCTGTACTCTTCGGTTTTATCCAGGTCGATCTTTACAAATTCGAAAAGAGAAAGGAAGTCTCTGTCATCGTTTCCTACAGAATCCTTGAGTATTTGAATAAACTCTTCCCTGCCGACATTAGGTCTTCTTCCCGTACTTATTATTCTTGAGCAGTTTACTAGTTGAGATTTCCTGTATAGATTGAAGAGAACTGGATAAAGTTTAGACTTCGCTAGATCCCCCAGTCCTCCAAAAATTATTATTACAAACTTTTTTCTCATAGTGACTCCTTTTTCCTTATTTCTTTTTGATATATGTAAGTTTATCATTACGGTTATTTCTTTGCAATTTCTATCTCCACTATCTAACCTTAATAAGACATTTTAACCTGGGTCGATCTTTGGAATGGAATATAACATACCGTACTTCAAGTCTATCTATAATAGAAATAAAGAATAGGAGGGCGATGTGAATGAAAAGGATTTTAGGCTTTATCTTATTTATGTTCTTTGCAGTTTACATTTTAGGGGTTTCTGGTACTACGACTGAGGAAAAGATTCCTCGGAATATTATACTGATCGGCTGGGATGGTGCGCAGAGAGAACATGTAAAAGAATGTCTTTCAAAGGGTGAACTGCCTAATCTCAAATGGCTTATCTCTAACGGAAGCATAGTGGCCATTGATGTACTGAGGGTAACTGATACAAAAGCCGGGTGGGCTCAGATTTTGACTGGTTATGAGCCAGAAAAGACAGGTGTTTACAGTAACAGTAAGTATCAACCTATTCCTGAAGGTTTTACAATCTTTGAAAGATTAGAAGAACATTTTGGTAGAGACAATATTGTTACAGTAGCAGTTATAAGCAAGAAGAATAATCTAGGAACAGAAGGACCTAAGAAGATACCACTCAAAAAGGTAAAGTCTCAGATTAATGTTAAAAAGTTAAGAAAAGAAAATATTATCGTAGAGAACGTTATCAGGTATATAGTGGATAAGGGAGAACCTTATTACTATACGAAGAATAATGTGGATGTATTTATAAACGGACTTGGTTCAGATGAAAATGTCGGTAATAAGGCTTTACAGCTACTTAGAAAGTATAAAGACAGGAGATTCTTTTTCTTCATCCATTTTGGCGAAGTTGATGCTAAGGGTCATAAATTTGGAGAAAATTCGAAAGAATATACAGAAGCATTGATCTCTGCTGATTTCTGGCTTGGGAAAATTATTGAAGAATTGAAAAGTCTTGGGCTCTATGATAATACATTGATATATATAACTGCTGATCATGGCTTTGATGAAGGTCTTACCTCACATAATGATGCTCCATATGTGTTTCTAGCTACTAATGATAAGGGTATCATAAGAAGAGGTACGAGGGTAGATATAGCACCAACTATTCTGAAAAGATTCGGATTAGACCTGAATAAGATAGATCCTCCTTTGGATGGGCATCCTCTTACTGAACCCTATTCGCCTCCTCTCTGGTAGACGAATCTATATAAGCTTGATAGACTGATGAATGTAGTATATACTCAAATAGTGTAAGAATCTTATATCTAGAAAGGGGTTGAGTCTCTATGAGACTTAAAGGTAAAAAGGTAGTAATACTGGTTTCCAACGAGTTCGAGGATATAGAGGTCTTCTATCCATTCCTTAGGCTCAGCGAAGAGGGTGCCTGGATAACATTCGGTATATACCAGAGGGGTTTCCACCCAAGGCCAGCTTTTCCCGGTAAACCAATTACTGGAAGGTTTGGGCTTACTGTTCCCCCAATGTTCCACAGAGAGGGCTATAGGTACGATGTAAAAGAAGCTACTGAATTATCGGCTGATGAATACGATGCAGTAATAATTCCTGGTGGATTTTCCCCTGATTATCTCAGAAGAGAGCCAAAGATTACAGAATTCGTCAGAAAGATGTACGAACAGGGAAAGGTTGTAGCCGGTATATGTCATGGTCCCTGGCTTATAATCTCTGCTAAAATAGCCAAAGGGAAAAGGATGGCTGGAGTTACCCCTATTAGAGACGACATAGAGAATGCAGGAGCAATATTTGTAGATGAGCCGGTAGTGGTTGACGGGAATATAATAACAAGCAGGGTTCCAGATGACCTGCCTGAATTCTGTCAGGCTATAATAAATGCTATGTCATAGCTATATCTTTACCACTTGTGTCAGGTTTAATGGCATATCTGGATCCAAGCCGCGCTTTATAGCTCTGTAATAACCAAAATATTGGGCAAAGGGCATATAGAACACCAGTCTTAGAAATTCATTTAATCCTGAGCCTATGCTTATGCCATTATCAATTTTATCTCCTATTACTGTACATTGAGCCCCGATTTCTCTGATCTCTTCGGCTACTTTCAGTTCCTCCTCCCTGGCTGAGTCAGACAGAAGAACAACCACCAGAGAATCTCTGTCCAGGCTTGCCCTTGGTCCATGCCTGAATTCTAATGTATGGTAGGCGCTAGTTAGAGAACTTGACATCTCTCTTACTTTTAAGGCAGATTCACAGGCAATACCGTAGAGAGGACCAGAACCCAGAAATATGATCTCTTTATAGTCCCTCTTTAAAGTCTCCTCTGTCCAATCCCTGGCAGTCGATAGTATCTTCTCTGAGGTCTTTATAAATTCCTCTCTGATAAGATCCATATCTGGATGGCTGATAGTATTGAGTATTCCCAGTTGGACTCCAAATAACATAGAGGTGAAGGATTTTGTCATCACTACACTCTTTTCCTTTGCAGATTCAAAGACAATTACTCTTTCACTTTTAAGAGCCAATCGACTCTTAGCCTCAGTGGTTACAGAGATAAAACTCCCTTTCCCTGATGTTCTTGCCTTTTCCATAGCCATCACTACCTCGCTGGTCTCTCCAGACCTGGAGATGCCAAAATACAGTGCAGGTTTTCTGGTTATTATGGTCTCTGGAAAGAACACCAGTTCCTGGGAAGGGACGCCTCGAGAAGGAATACCGGTATAATGCTGAGTAAAACTGGCTAAACTGAGGGCAAGATAATAGGATGTTCCACTCCCAAAGTAGATGATCTCCTCTTTCTCTCTAATTTCTCCTATACAGGGTGGATTATCTAATATTTCCTTCCAGACCCTGGGCTGGTCTTCAATCTCCTGTCTGGTATACTCTCCATACATCTTTCAATCACCTCAAGGTTGACGAATTATGACTACATATAGAAGATTCTATCTTTATACTCTCGTAATTTTCTAGCATTATACTCGTCTCCCCCATCTAGATTACCACTTAAAAATATAGGCGGTTCTATCCCTTTTTCTATAAGAATCTCTACTACTCTAGCAACTATCGCATTTAAAATGTATACTCCTGCTATAGTAGATGTCGGCGCTACTTTTTGAGGTAAATTACCTATTTGAAGTATGGCGTCTCCTTTTGGACAACAGTTATCTAGAACTATATCTGCTATTTCATATACTTTTTTTCCACTCTTATGCCTTGAATTCACACTCTTAGAGTAATCTAAAGATGTGAGAGCTATTACAGTAACTCCCTTTTCCTTTGCTTTTAATGCCATTTCTACTGGAACGGCATTCCTACCAGAAACCGATGCTATTATTAGTATATCGTCCTTTTTAAGAGGAAACGAATCTAATAAGATTTCAGCAAAGCCTTCTAACCTCTCGAACTTGCTTGTCCTATTCACAGGTCTCTCAGAAAGAGATAGCCCTGGAGCAAATATCGGGTTTATAAGCATTAAACCCCCAGCCCTGTATGTTAGCTCTTCTGCCATCATTGCTGAATGACTTGCTCCAAAGATAAATATGTTATTTCCATTTATAATTCTATCTACTATTAAATTAGCTACTTTTTCCATAGTTTCGACCTGAGTTTCCTCTATCTTTGTAAGAATTTTCTTCACTTCACTAAAGTATTCGTTTATTTTACTCATTTCATCCTCCTCCTATATTCCGGTTTTCTTGTACTCTATAAGTGCTTTCTCATTATACTCTTTCCCATCATCAAAATTTATGCTTTTATATATGTGTGGCTTTATCCCTCTATTTAGTAACATCTCTATAACTTCAGCCATAAGAAGCCAAAGGATAAATATTCCAGTAATACCACTAGTAGGGCATACTTTAACGTCTATGCCTTCTACCTCAAGAACAGCATCTCCTACCACCCCACAATTGTCTATAGCTACATCTACCACCTCAAATAGTTTACTCCCACTATAGTGTCTGGAAGGAAAAGCTTTAGAATAAGTTATAGAAGTGATACCTATGGTTTTAATCCCGATATTCTTAGCTCTTATCGCTAATTCTATAGGGATAGGATTTCTGCCAGATACAGAGCCTATAATAATTACATCTCCTTTTTGTAAAGTACTATTTTTAAAAATTAGGTCTACCACTTCATATAATTCACTAGTTTCTTTAGGGGACCGTAAGGGATGTACTGGGATATTTATATTTAAATTAAAGGTAAATGGCTGCAGGAACATGGGTCCTCCAGCTCTACCTATACCTTCATATTGAAGTGAATGTCCCCCATGGTCATATAAATATATAGCTCCACTATTAAGAAGACTTTCGGTAATTATAAGTGCTCCAGATCGGATCTTTTCTGCCTGTGTGTTTATAATGCATTCAAGCATTTTTTGTACTTCTTGGAAATACCTTTCCTTAAGCATAGTTTATCCTCCCGAAAAAATTTTTTAGATTACTTATCAGTATATTTTCTTTATACGTTATATTTAGAGTTTTAAAGGCTAAAATCAAAGCACCGGCTACAGGTGGAAGTTGAGGAGGAAAGATAATAGACACATTAGGATAAATACCCAGTATCCTTTCTTTAAATGTTTCTATTATAAATCTGGAATTAGAGGCAAAGACTCCACCGACCATTGATAACCTTGTATCTGGATAATTCAGCTCTCTGATAGTAGTTATAGCCATTGTAGCTAACTCTTCTCCTGCTTCTTTTAGAATATCTTGAGATATTTTATCTCCCTCCTCTGCACTTTTTGTAACTAAAGGAGATATTTGAGCTATTTCATATCTTGAAGGTTTTTTCTTGTAGATATAAGGAACTAACTCATATACATCTTTAAGATTGAAATATCCGGGTATCTTCTCTATTAAAATTGTCTTAGGAAGCCTCCTATCTACAGATTTACTGACTGCATTTATCGCCTTAATTCCTATCCAATAACCACTGCCTTCGTCTCCTATAAATGGCCCCCATCCTCCACAAGAAAAAGTTACCCCATCAGGATTCTTCCCCCCAGCCATAGAACCTGTTCCTGCTATAACTATAATTCCTACCTCTGATAACAGTGCTCCTATCATTGATATGATCATTTCTCCAGCGTTTACTACTCGCTCAACAGGTACAATTTTCCTTATCCCTTCCTCGATAACTTCTAGAGGAGTAGGAGCTCCACAGTAAGCTAAGAGGACTTTCGAGTTATCTGAATTTTCTAATGCTTTTCTTACCGAATTAGTTATATTACTTACAGCTGTTTCGATGTCTACAAAAAGACAGTTAACTGGACCTCCTATCCCAAATCCTAAAATATTTCCCTCGAGATCTGCCGATATACATCGGACTTTGCTTCCTCCTCCATCTATACCTAGTATAATATCTGACATCCTAAACTCCTCTTTAATTTTTAACCTTTCAACCCTTCTCTAGCGCCCTCATAGAATCTGTTCTGGATAGCTATGAAGAAGATAATTGCTGGCAGAGATGTTATTAGTGCAGCTGCATTATACACACCATAAGTAGCTACCCTAAGAGTAGCTGGAGTCGTAGGTATACTGACAGTTATGATTACAGGAAGGGTATACTTGCTTGGCAGAGTTAACATAGTCCTAGCATATATAAAATCTCCCCAAGCAAAAAGGAAACTATTTACAGCAACTAGTATAAGTCCGCCACCTGCTAAGGGTAGCATTACATGCCATAGTAACTGAAATGTTGACGCTCCATCTATCTTAGCAGCATCTTCAAGCTCAGTAGGAATACTGAGAAAGACTTGTCGCATGAGCATTAAACTTGATGGTAATATCATAGCTGCAAGTAGCAATGCCAATCCTATAAGGCTATCCCTTAGTCGCAAAAGACTCATAATTTGCCATTGAGCTATTATTCCTGCAGTTAAAGGGACAAACTGAAGCATTATTATCGTATTAAATACTTGATCCCTATAGTTAAAATATATTCTTGAAAAGCCGTAACCGCCTAAGGCGGAGCATAATACCACTATTGCCACTGTAATGATACTTACAACTATGCTATTAAGTATAGCCATTCTATAATCTATTACCGAGGTCTCAAAAAGAAATCTATAGTTTACAAAGTTGAGACTTTTGGGAAGTATTGACGGAGATATAGAGTATATCTCCTGAATAGTTTTGAATGAACTGCATATAGTCCAGAATATAGGAAAAATCGTTATTATAGACATTATTACTAAGAAGACATTAATAACAAATTGTTGTCGAAATATCTCTCCTCTTTTTAAAAACAAATATCTTTCCATTTGCCCACCTCTTTACTTATTCTTTTTCTACTTTCATTACTCTTATAACTATAGAAGCAAGAGCTAATGTAAATATAGAGAGGAATAAATTTATAGCTGCTGCATAGCCTAACCTCTGTTCCCCCCATATAGAGATTTCTGCCGAGTAATATGGGAGAATAGTGGTCGCTCTAGCTGGGCCACCTCCTGTTAATGCGGTTACTTCCGCTAATCCTCCAGTTAGTGCTCCAGCAGACTGGATGAATATTATAAAAAGCATATTCTTTATAGAAGGAAGATCTATACTCCAAAAACGCTTCCAAAGACTTGCTCCGTCTATAAGGGCAGATTCTTTTACTTCTAGGGGAACGTTATAGAAACCTACTAGATAGTAGAACATACTTGCGCCGAAGTTTCTCCATATAGATGCAATAGCTAAAGAATATAAAGCTATTTTGGGATCGGTCAGCCATCCTATAGGTGGAGAACCAAATTTGGAAAGCATTATATTTAGATATCCGTTTTGCTCATAAATAGCTCTAAACATAGTCATTCCAGCAGAGACTGGAATTATTACTGGTAAATATAAAAGAATCCTGTATAATTTACCCAATCTTAATATTCTTAATTGCGCAATGGTCCATCCACTTATCAGTGCTAATATCTGAGTAATAGGATAAGAATATAGAACATATTTAGCAGAGACGGATAACCCCTGCCATACTCTTTCATCAGAGAAAAGCTCTTTAAAATTTTCAAACCATACCCATCTTCCAGTAAGAGTGATTCCTCTAAAATCCATAAAGGCTAATACTACACCCCAAATAATTGGCCATAGGTTGAATACAAGTATAAAAAACAGAGCTGGAAGGATATAAATAAAATTTATATTATATCTCTTTTCTCTCATCAGATACCTCCATATAGAAGTTTAATCAACTATCGTTTTGAGGCGGTAGGAGGGATTAAAATATTTTAATCCCTCCTACACCTTAGGTAATCCTTTTACTTAAATATCAGCTTAGATAGCTGCTTGTCTAGTTCCTTCTTCGCTCCCTTCATTGCTTCTAGTGGATCCTTTATTTGACCACTTAGATATTTTTCAGCCCAAGGTCGTATTATTCCAAGTTGGGCACCAAAGTTAGTAGTATTGGGAATTGGTGTAGCTTCTTCTAAAACTGCAAGCATATCTAAAGCCCATGCCCAATCAGGATTATTTTTGGCTAAAACATAAGGTGTTCTATAAGGGGGTAATTTCCCGCTTTCAAATATCTTCTTCCAAGTAAATTCATTACTTGGTCCAAAGGCCCAGATGAGGAAATCTACCGCTTCTTGAGGGTGAGGGGCATCCTTGTATAAATATGCTGGAGTGCTCCAAAAGACGGTTCCACCAGCTACATCCTTTGGTAATCTAGTAAGTCCAGAATTTTCCTTACCTATAGTTTGATAAGCCCAAATTCCGGCAGAATGTTGATACACGAACATTGCATATTGACCCTTTAAGTATGGTTCTGCGTATGCATCTCCGGGGAATGGATACCACATACTATCTGGCATTGATAATCCTTTGTCTATCCAAGATTTTAACAATAACATAGTCTTTATCATTCCATCACCGGTAACATCTACAAGCCCATTAGGTAAGAAGGGCTTCTTAGTAAAGGTTTGTTGTATGGCGGCAGGACCTCTGTGAAATGGGATTATAGAAGTAGAAATACCCCAAATCCCTTTTGATTTAAAAGCGCTAACGACTTTTTCTGCAAGAGCGTTTACATCATTCCAATTAGTAGCTGGGGGTTTTTCGTACCCTACCGCTTTAAGTACATCTTTTCTGTATAACAAAGCATCGATATCTATCGTTATAGGTAGGCTAGATAATGCACGTCCTCTGAATTTACTTTCAGCTAGGACTGAAGGTATCATATCTTTTAGAATAAGAGGAGCGTCTTTTTCTCTTGATTTTTTAACGTAAGTATCCATAGGTTGGAACATACCAGAAATGAACCCAGGTGCTGTGTCACTAGCAGGCCATCCTCCAAGGATGGCATTCCACTCAAACTTACCTTCCTTCACTAACTGTTGATACTTTTTTAAGTCTATCCCTACATCTTCATATACAATCTTAATATCTGGATGTAATTTCTCATACTGAGCTGCTAACTCTTTTAATGGCCATTCTGCTTGGACCCATCCCATAGCGTTTAACTTTATTATCTTTTGTTCTGCAGATAGAGCAAGCTTCAAAAAGCTAAAGCTAGTAATAGTTAGTATTATAAAAACTACAAACAACTTTTTCATACTCTACTATACCTCCTCTTATAAAATTTCGTAAATTTTATCCCCACCTATTCTCCTCATCTTTTTAATTAATAAAGTTTAGTTATTTAAATCTTTTTATCTCTTTATAGATCTACTTCTTTCACCTCCCCTACAAGGACTTTTATTCCCTTATCTTCGAAGGCTTTTAAAAGCTTCTTGTCTGCTTTGCTGTCAGTAATCAGGATATTAACTTTGTCTATAGAGGCTATAGGGACCAACTTTCGTTGCCCTAATTTTGTATGATCCGCTATCACTATAAGTTTTTTACTTCTCTCTATCATAGTTCTATTTACACTAGCTTCAGCCATATTTACATCAGTTAAAACCTCTTCGTCTATTCCATCTACCCCCATAAAACATTTATCTAGATGTATTTTCTTTAGGAAAGCTACAGTTTCTTCACCTATTAATGCATAAGATTTGTCTCTTATAAAACCTCCAGGAACAATAACACTTTTTCCCATTCTCGCTAGTAGATAAGCAATATTAACTCCGTAAGTAACTATTTGAAGATTGGAAAATTGATAAAGGAGTTTGGCAAATTCATAAGCAGTTGTCCCTGCACTTACTCCTATTATATCACCTGGATTTAAGAGAGTGATAGCAGTTTGAGCAATAGCTTTCTTTTCTGATAGATTTATTATACTCTTCTGATCAAAGGTTTGTTCGATAAAAGAAAGTTCTTTTAATGATACTCCACCCCACAGTCTACTTACTACTCCAGCCTCTTCTAGTTCCCTTATATCTTTACGAATTGTAACTGAGGATAAACCTAATTCTCTGGCTAAATCTTTGATAGAAATAGTTCCGGATCTTTTTATTACTTCTATTAACTTTTCCTTTCTTTTTTCTTTCAAAATAGTACTATTCATTTTCTATCTCCTTTCAATATTTAAGCATATATTATTTAAAATGTCAAGAGGTATATTATCTTTCTGGACAGGCTGGTTTTAGGGTCCATGTCTGTAGTTTGGCTAATTCTATAATATTAGGAGCATCAAAGTCTTCTGGGAAGATAATCCATTTCCATACTCCCTCTTCTTTGACCTGAGATTCGAGGATCAGATCCCCCTTTATAATATCTATTCTCTCAGGTAATAGAGAATACTCAGATAACTGTGAGACGAACATATTGGATGTGGCAAAGAGATCTATTGGGCTTATTACTTTATCCCCTATGGGAATAGCATCTGGTATCTGGTTATTCCTATTTATAAATTCCAGTGCCCACTTACAGGCAAAGATGAGGTCGTCTTTATCACAGGAGAGTAATGTGCTATCGATCCTTTTTGCAGGACCATAGATTGTATCCGGTAGCTTGAATTCAGATCCTGAATTGCTTAGAGGTATATCATTTCCTCCATTATCCAATAGCGATAAGACCAAATAGAATACTTCAGCAGGGGATAGTGTTACTCCGTCAATTTCATAGTAGGTTATTTTTGATCCAAGCTGTCTGGCTATTTGGATTATCTCAGAGACAGAGAACAGCTTCTTCTTAGCCATATCATAATAGAGCGGATATATCTCTCTGGCTGTCAGAGTCTCGACATCTGAATGTGAAACTATATGACCTATATATTCAGAGAGATACGTAAGGTCTCTTTTCATCTCCTCATATGATTTTACCTTAGGGACGACCCAACTGGCTCTATCCGGATTCTTGCCTCTACTGAAATTTACTGCATCCCAGAATTCGTAGGTAGAAAATTCACAGGGATGGTACCATATACTGATTACTCCGTTACCTTCATCTAGGAGGCGTTTGACTATACTGTTAAACTCGTTTATACCCTTTTTAACCCCTTCGTAACCGAGGTTTGGTTCAAATCTGGTTGAATTCTGTCTAAACCTGAGAATATTGAATATCCCGCAGTACCAGAAGGGTTTCTCATTGAGTCCTATATGTTCGGCTTCATCGAGATAGACAGGGATCTTCCATTTTTTGAGAACGGGATAGACCTGTGGAGCCCAGGATGCGCCAGGCTGCCCATAGGACGATGGTATCACATTAAAGGTATTTACTATCTCCTCAAAACCGGCTGTTTCTCTAATCTCGAATTCTCTTATCCCATCCTCCCAGCTGAGGTCTTTTAGATACTCAGCTACTGTTGGATGGACACTGTGGAGATTTGTATGATATCCGATATCGTGTCTTTTTAAACTATTGATTATATCTGTCCTCTTTCGCTCCTTCAGGACTCTGACCCTTTCTCCTACCAGTTTGAATGTCCCCTTTATCTTGTACGAATCGAGGATCTCTATTATGCCTTCAAGGGCGGTATCACTCTGGGGTGTGATAAAATCTTCCACATCAAACCAGAAAAGGACATATATTTTAGACATATGTTTATCCTCCTCATATTAATGTTATCCTAAGGAAATTTTAGCATATCTGGTTTCAGGAGGATGTTTATTTCCCAAATATGCTAGAATATAATCTGAGTTAATAAGACCGATTTATTGGAGAAAGGAGAACTATTGATGTTACAGGAGTATACCTTTACTTTTGATTTTACTGAGAAGGATACCAAGAAACATTTTCCTATCACTTTTGAAGTGAAAGATGGGGTAGAGGAGATAATAATCAATGGAAGCTATAAGCCAGATTGTGCTGATGAGAGACTCTCTAAAGAACTCGCCAGATCTGCCCTAAGGACATATCTGAATCAGGGCGATATGCCATTAGATGTAGATGCCCTACCAGAAGATCTCCTAGAAAAAGTGATGGCAGAGTTTATCCCCGTAAGAAACCTCATAAACTTCAGGATCTTTGATCCGCTCGGGAACTTTAGAGGGACAGGAGATAACAGGATATCTGAAGGGATTCCCATAAAGATAGGTAATAATATCAGCTCCTTTGGTTGTGTCTCTGGCAAGATTTATCCTGGTATCTGGAGACTTGTAGTCGAGACCCATGCAGTTATCAATAACTGTCGCCTGGAGTTAAAACTCCGTCTCAACGAGGGAGAAGAGACTTACGATATACCTGAACTCGCTGGTCCCTATAGACCTGTATGGACCGAAGGTAGACCAAAGAAGGGTTGGGTCAAGGGGGATTTTCATTCCCATACGAGACATAGTGATGGAAGCCTATCCGTAGAGGAACTTATTCAAAATGCAATTAATAGAGGACTGGATTTTATCTTCCTTACAGATCATAACAAGATTTCTGGCTGGGAGACCGCCAAAGGAGAGAAATTTCCTCTACTTCCAGGTATAGAATTTACTACTTTTTGGGGGCACTTCACCGCCTTTGGAATAACCAGGTATATAGAGTGGGATAGGATAGGCCCCGATAAAGGGATAAGTGAAGTTGCTGATCTGGTTCACTCTCAGGGAGGGTTATTCTGTGTCGCCCATCCATTTACTATAGGGGACCCTGTGTGTACAGGTTGTAGATGTATCATCGATGTAGATTGGAGATATGTGGATGCCTTGGAGGTATGGGCTGGAACATTCAGTCAGAGAAGGCACGAAAATACCGAGTGCCTGAAATTGTGGCGAACTTTACTGAATCAGGGTCATAGGATTATAGGTATAGGCTCTACAGATATACATTCACCAAAGGATATACATCCTGATGTACCAGTTACCTGTGTGTTAGTGGAAGAGCTGACCCTTGATAATCTGCTGGATTCTATGAAGAAAGGCAAGGTTTATGTCACCAGAGGACCAGAGGTTGACTTCAAAATTGACGGTGTTACTATGGGAGACAGTATAGGTATATCTAAAGAACCGGTGAACTTAGAGTATTCCATCTCGTTAGAAGCAGATCTCAAGGTTATCTACAATGGTAAAGAGGTTAACTCTATAAGAAATACAAAGACTGGGAAGATAGAATTTATTCCAGAATATCCAGGATATGTGTATCTTGAATTCTGGAAGGGGAAAGAACTAATAGCCTTTACCAATCCAGTATTTATAGAGGGTTAACCCTTCTTGCCGTAGTAATATTTCCATATGGTACTACATATATAGTGGAGTTCTCTCTGAGAGACAGTATTTCTCTAGCCTCTTCCAGACTATCTGCCTTCTGGAATCCTAAGAACTCTACGTCCTCTTCTGGAAGATCGGTAATCATCACCACTTTCTTATCCTTTAGTCCAACTCTTATATCATAGGCGATCTTTCCTATCATATTGAAGTCCTTTCTCAGTTCCTCTTCCAGTTTTACTGGTGATTCTATGTCTAGCCATTCTCTAAGATTATCAGTGCCCAGACCTTCACTGCAGGAAGCAGTTAGTATTATCCCACCACCATCTTTTATCATCTGCATAGTATTGATTACCGATTTCATCACCTGATAGAAGTTTATATCGAATGGGTATCCTCCGGCACTTACCAGTACAGCGTCCGCCCTCTCTCTGATTTCGGCTGAGAAGATCTCTTGTATCACCTTACATCCAGCACGATGAGCCTGCTTCCAGTCAGTACCGGAGAAAACCCCTGAGAGTTTCCCATCTGCATTGAATACCGTGTTTATAATGAAGCGTATCCCTATTAGTTCGGCGATTTCCTCCATATCCTCATGGACGGGATTTCCATCTAAGATCCCGGCAGAAGCCATTGGATTATATCCTTTGCCAAAGGCGGGGTCGAGTAACATAAGATGATTGTGACTTATGGTAGGGAAACCGGAAATCCCCGGTAGTATAGACTTTGCCCCTCCACTGAAACCTGCAAAGTCATGATAGTTTACAGCCCCTGTAAGTATCTTTAGGTCAGCCTCCAGAAAGATCTTATTTATATAAATAGGGGTACCTCTGGAAGAGATACCCCTGTATTCTAGAGAAGACATATCCCTGCAGTTATGATTTACCACGGTGACTGTATCTGTAACTTCTTCTCCAAGGAGAGATATAATTTCTTCCCGGGTAAGCATAGGATGAGCCCCTACTGCGATGATTATCGTTATTCTAGTTAAAGGAATTCCGCTTTTGGTAAGTTCTTCTAAGATGACAGGAACGATCTCTTTTGCTAGGGTCCTTCTCGTTTTATCACTCACTAGGATCACTGCAGACCCTTTACCCTTAGCTATCTCCAGGAGAGGTGGTCCATACTCTGGATCTCTGATAGCCTTATAGATAGCCTCTTTCTGGTCTTTTATCTCCGGATATCTCTTGGGCTTCAGTATACCCAGGAGTGTCAGCCCTTCTATACTGAACTCCCTTTCTGTCTTTCCATAAGGTAAGCTTATTATTTCTTCCATAATTCTGGTAGTGGATATTCGTCCAGGAGTTTCTTCATCTTGGCTTTTGTCTCTTCATCGGCTGGGCTTAATGGCAGTCTCGGAATTCCACCAGGAAGTCCTACAAGATTCATCCCTGCCTTTAGCTTTATGATATAATCAGCTAGGCTATCTCCAGCCTCCAGGACATAATCGAGAAGAGGTCCTGCCTGTTTTAATATCATCTTCGCCTTTTCATAATCTTTCTTTTCTTCAGCTTCATATATGCTTAGGCAAGTCTTTGGAATTAGACATGCCTCTCCGGTGACAAATCCACGGGCACCCATTAGAGATGCGTATGGTTCATGGGGTTCTCCTGCTCCATTAACTATAGAGATCCTATCACCCAGGACTTCAATCATCTTTGCAAGTTTACTTATATATGGAGAGTTGTCCTTTAAAGCTACTATATTGGGGACTTCTTCAACGAGTCTTACCATTGTCTCTATAGGTATGTCTAGCTGTGAAGCAAACCAGTTATTATAGACCATAATACCCAGAGATGTCTCTTTAGCTATAGCTTTGTAGTGATTTAGAATGACCTTCTCTGAAGGTTTCCAGTAGTACGGTGGGCTTATCATAACACCGTCAAGCCCTGCCTCTTCTGCATAGTGGACCAGTTTTATGACGGTCCTTGTATCTGTATGATTGCATCCACCAATAACAGGTACCGTATTTCCAGCTTCCTCTTTTACAATCCTGAAGATCCTTCTTCTCTCTTCATCGGTAAGCATAGGACATTCTCCAGTGCTGCCAGCAGGAACTAAGACGCCATTACCCTCCTTGATCCCACTATCAATAAGAAATTTGGTGAGTCTTCTTAAACCTTCTTCATCTAGCTCATAGTCTTCCTTAAATGGGGTTATCATAACTACTACAATACCTTTAACCTTATCTTTCAACTCTTTATATCCCATCACTTCAATGGCACCTCCTAAAAAGGTTGTTATTGCATCTAGGTTGAAATTTTATCAAGTTTATACTTAATTGTCAAAGGTTTCCCAGCCAACAGATCTAATTTCTCTTTGAAATAGAAGATGACTTCATCATAATCCCACTTGTATTCTTTGGCTTCTACGTTATTAACGTTATAACCTTCGATATAAAATTCTGATAGAGTGTAATCTTTAAACCCCTTTAGTATTAGAGATCTTAGGGAAAAGTCTTTGTCTAGAGTGATGTTACATATAATATTTGCCCTGGATTCTTCTACTTCTTCTTGCCATTCCAATCTACCCCAGAAGTCTCCAGTAACTATGGGTGAAATGAACTGTTTTTTCCATTCTTTCGGTATATTGGGAGAAATCCTCATTTTACCTTCCTTAACATCTATCCAGAATCCTTGCAGTGCCCATAGAAGATACCATATAGAACCAGAATTCATATATCTGTCTCCTCTTGGCTTTCTGTAAGCACTAAGCGCCAGAGGCTGATCCCATATCTTTTTGTAACGGTTAAAGATTAATTCCCATATCCCCTCTACTGCACCTAGACCTTCCTCTATTAAACCCTCATATAAAGCTTCACTGGCAAGATGTGCAATAGAAAATCCAGGCCAATTCCAATCTACTGGGGTCTCATTTTCGAATTCTTCTTGCCTAATTATATATTTACCTTCACTTTCTGGAATCTCTACCTTTAAGATCTTCAGAATGGAGGAGAGTGCTTTTTTTACTCTTTCTCTAGGGTGAAGATATCCCTTATTTAGAAAATGGCTATACCACTGACCAGCTAGCTGATCATCTCTGCATTGAGTGTTAGGATCTGATGACCCCTTTTGCGTACACTTTATGTAGTAACCTCTCTCTTCACTCCATAATTTTCTCTCAAAGGATTCGCTTGCTCTTCTTAGTAAATCTTCGTATTTCTGTACAATTTCCTCTTCACCCATAAGTTTAGCTGCATCTATGAATACCTTTAAAGTACAGAGCCATAGACTGCTATCATAAGAATCAGCTCCATAAAATCTTCCTTCGTATGTGTTACAATTCCCATACCCTTCTGGCAGGCCATCTCCATCCTTATCCAGCTCTAATTCTCTTTCAATAGCTTCTTTCATCTTGAAATAGAGGTCCCTCAAGTTGTCCATATTTCCGGTATATAGATAATTTCTCCAGCATAACAGAACAAATTTAGGGTTGAGATCTATCCAGTTATAGCCATAGATATTAAATGCATCCATTCTATTATTACCGAAGTCATGATATATCTGACCCTTATTCTGTTTTGTAAGCTCATACATCCTGTCAGAATATTCTGCATACATAGTAAGTTCTCGATGTTCCAAAGGAGGAACAAATATCAGGGTACTGGGAGAACCGTAGAAACGCTGATCTAAAGTTCCGATACATGGGCAGTTAGGAGATTCCAATATAGAATATCTTCCATCCTTAGCCCAATACTGGGTAGCAGATAGGATATAGTTGTTGTTTATAAGCATATCCTTTAACCAATCAGGCAGGGTAGAGTCTAAGATCTTTTTTTGCCATAATTCTACCGCGTCTAAATAAATCTCCGCTTTATCTAGGTGAGTCTTTATTATGTCAAGGGAAGAATTATAGAAGTTTGCATACCAGTGCCCGATCTTTTTCCCTGAGAAGTCATAGGGTGTAGCAAGTCGACCGTATCTTATGCTCCCATCGCCAAATCCCCAACATTCCGGAGTATACCAACTGAAAGCAAAGACAATCTTCTTTCTCTCCTTTGGAGGAAGAGTAAAGTTGGCAGAGAGAATACCGGCATATTCTCCAGGATTATTTTTTATTAAGCTGGGTAGTCTTCTTTCTTTCTTTAAAGTGGATAGAACTTCTTCGACATTATTGGGGTCATATTGATAAGTATAGACTTCTATCCCATCTGTTCTAACTGCTAACGTGTAATCTCCCCAGGCAAAGTTTGCCACCTCTGGGTGATCGTCTTTATGATGAAAAGAGAGAGCGACAGCATTATTTAAACTAGTAACCTCTATTATTCCCCTGTCATCACTCAAGTGGGGCTCTGTTGGAGGTACCCAGTCATCCCATGATACTTTACTACCCCAGCAGCCGTTTATATCTTCCCAGGAGAAGTTTAGACTTACACTAGTAGGTTCTTCTTGGATATTTTCTATTTCAAAGAGAAAGTACACTATGGGTAGACAGTTCGTCTCTAGATTTCTAGGTATAATAGGTGAAAAGGCGGTAAGTTTTATACGTACAGGAAAATTATTAGGTGTATATATTATATTACACTTGGGCCATAACCCTTTGTAGTGAATTTCCTCTTGCTTCAAGAACAGGTCTTCATCCTTTGAATTGAAGAGTGGATAACTTGTTAAAATCTTATTCTGTACAGTATTCCCTTTCCTGCAACTTACAGATAAGAATGTCCCTTTCATCTCGTCGATTGGAAATACATAATTGTTGTTTATTGTAAAATGTCTAAACATACCATCGGGGGTGATCTCTATCTTTCCTGTCCCTATGCCACCCAATGGAACCCCTACTATATCTTTAGGATCTATACCCATACTTTCACCTCCACAGAGTAATTTTTAAGGGGTGGAGAGCTCTCCACCCCTTAAATTTCCCTATTTCAACTCTTTGTGTCCTATTTTATAAAGAATTGAACAGGTTCATACATATTCTCCCAATAAACATCATAACCGCTGTAACCTATTTGAGGTACATTATGTAATTTATTGCTTACTAGACATGGCTGAGGGGCTAAGCCTACTGTACCTATTATCCAAAGGTTTCTTGCCTGTGATCTCAATATTTCTCTTCCTGCAATTATCCTTTCTCCTTCTTTAGTGGTAGATTGCATTGTTTCAAACCACTTAAAGAGTCTCTTTACTTCTTGTGGTGGTTCTTCTCCTGACTTTCCACCAGTTGAATACCAGGTATACCAGAGTGGGGCAAAACCAGTTTGTCCAGAGATAGGTATATACCACTGAGGTTCTAGAGTAAACAGAATATCAGTAGATCTGTCGATATGCCAAGTATCTGCATCTAACTCATTAGCTCCTCTTTTTTGACCTATCAAGCTACCACTTTCAGGTTTTAATGCAATTTTGACTCCAATCTTTTCCCAGTAGCGTTTTACAAGTTCTAAGATATCGCTTACTGGGGCTTCACTAGACGGACCAAATTCTATAGTTAAACTTAAAGTCTTTCCATCTGGTCGTAATCTGAATCCTTCTTTATCTCTTTTAGTTAGTCCCATACTATCCAGAAGTTTTCCTGCTTGTACTGGATCGTACTTTGCATATGCTGTATCTAATCCCTTTTCGAAGTATTTACTTTCTGGTAAAACAGTAGCCTGTCTAGGAGTTCCTAAACCTAAGAAGGCTAACTGATTAATTTCTTCCCTGTTTATAGCTAGAGAAAGAGCTCTCTTAAATCTTACATCATTTATAATTTTTCTTAATACAGGGTCCTTATGGGTATGGTTTAACCTAATTGCCAATGCATTGCCCCATGTTTGTTTCCAGAGCCTTACAGTATAATTCCCTTTCTTCTCACTTTCTTTAAGAAGAGTATAATCTTTCAGATTGGTACTTATAAGACCAAAATCTACTTCTCCACTAACTGCTTTAAGATTCCAGAGTTCTCTATTTCCAACAGCTGTTACCCTAATCTTATCTATATAGGGTAATTGATTCCCAGCAATATCAATCTTCCAATAGTAAGGGTTACGTTCTAGGAGAGCATACTCAGTTGTTACCTTTGTAACTATCCAGGGTTCTATTGTAGGAGTTCCAGCACTACTTATTGAATGTCTTGTATTGGCTACTTCAGAGAATAAATTATACCAAGAATTGAAACCACGTTCTTTAGCCAGGTCATTAGCTTTAGGATTATATTTGATATGAAACTCTTGGAGATAATGTTTAGGTAAATAAGATCCCCAAGTTAGGGCTTCTCCTCTATCTCTAGTAAGATAGTATATAAACATCGGGTAAGGAACAGAAAAAGAAAATTCTACTGTATAATCATCCACTTTTCTAACTTTAAAAACTTCTCCTCCTGGCTTAGCCCATGCAGGAATTGTAGGAGAAAGGTCCTTATTTAATAGTACATCCTCGTACCAGAAGACAAAATCATCTGCTGTAAATGGATATCCATCAGACCATTTCATCCCTTCTCTCAAGAAGATAGTGCATTTTTTATAGTCTCTTGAGTATTTATAACCTCTTGCTATGTTAGGAACAATTGTTTTAAGATCAGGAAGTAGTTTGAATAATCTTTCAGCCTTCCAGTTTGCAAGAGCCCAACCCATTGGACTTCCAAAATCAGCCAGATTTATGGTTCCTCCATATTCGCCGATTTCTTCAAGTGGCTCTATCACTCTTGGTTCCTTAGGAAGTCGCTTTTCAACAGGAGGAAGCTTACCCTGTTTTACCAGTTCTGCCAACATCGGAGACTCGCTGAATTTTGTAATCTTCTTACCAGTGGCTTTTTCATAATCTTGTAAAGTAGCATAAGACTTAATTATAGGCATCTTCTCCTGGGCAAAGCTCCACAGTGTTGGTAATCCAATCAAGACACCTAGAATTAATACTATACATACTAATTTCAGACGTTTATACATACCTTCACCTCCAGCTTAGTTTGTAGATTCTCGGAAACTCTAAAGCCTCTTGTAATCTCACTTCTAGTTATAGCCTTACTGCACTTCACCCCCACAGCCCAACCCCTTGATTTTTATTCTTTGCCTCCTTATCCTAGTACTAAAATTCCTACCTTATCCCCTTACTATTCTAATACCGGTAGACCTGCTAAATATCAGGCTGAAATACTTCGCTCCCTCATCGCTATGACCCACCTTAAAATTCATAGCATCACTAAATGGGTCAGAAAACTCAAGAATGATAAAGCCCTTTCTATTATCTGTGGCCTTAGCCCAGATGACATCCCTGGGATAGGCACCTTCTACGACTTCTTAAATAGATTCTGGCTATCTAACAACGAACCTAGCAAGATTATGCCCCCTCATAAAAAGCCTAAAAAGCCATCTAATCAAGCTGAGAAACTTCCTCCTAAACATCCAAATGTCGTTAAGAACAAGCTCTCTCTGACCCTTCAGCTAGATGGGGTTGGGATAGTAATCTGACTCTGCTCACGACAATACTGCTACTTATAGACTCTGTAAATTCTACGGACTTGCTCCTATTATCGACTTAAATCCTAAGAATACTAAGAAGGAAAAACTAACAAACATTGATACCTATGGCAGACCTATCTGCCCTCTTGGTTTACCAATGGTTAACTGGGGATATAATAAGGACCGCTGTAGAATAAAGTGGAGATGCCCTATATATGCAAGCAAGAAGAGAAGGAGAGAACTTGGTGAATGTCCTATTAAGAATGAATGTTCTAATTCCAGCTATGGTAAAGTCGTATATACTTATCCTAAGGATAATCTTAGACTATTTACTACTCCACCAAGAGGGTCTGAATTATGGAGCAATATCTATAGTAAGTATCGCTCTTCAGTTGAAAGGTCTATAAAACGCATATTAGTAGACTACAAGTTAGAAAAAGCCAGAGTTTACAGTAGGAAGCAATGGGTATGGAGGATAGCTCTCATATGTATAAATATTCATCTAGATGCCTGAAGAGACTATGCTAGACCTAACATAGTTGGACATCTTACCAGTTGGGCTGAAGAGGCAGCTTAGGCTTAAGATTATCAAAAGCTGGATATTCAAGGTATAAGAGAGACTACAAGAGGGTCTCTTAGTAGCTAATTGTACTTTTTATCCCAATATTCACTTTTCAAGGTGCATACCCCTTATTTATAGGCTCTTATAGCCCGGGGTTATCCAACCTTCACTCTAACTTTACCTATATTTTACTCCCCCCCCACATTTGTCAAGGGGAGTTTCCGGTGTTTCCCAGTCAACAGATCTAATTTCTCTATTTCAACTCTTTGCATCTATTTTATAAAAATTGAGCAGATTTAATTTGTTATTTTTCCTACATTATACTGCTTTTATACCTAATCTGTCAAGTATCACAAGTTTATTAATCGGATACATCTTGACAATATGTCCCTATATCTTTATAATTAAAACAAAAACAGAGGGATAGTTGAGATGAGAGGCTTAGGTGGATCTGATGGTGGAAGGTTTACTAGAGGAGAAGGTGATTGGAGGCCCTTCTCTGTAAGAGAGGTTCAAGCTGATTTTTATGTAGCTCCTAATGGAAATGATGCCTGGTCAGGCAAATTACCTGAACCCAATGAAGAAGGGACTGATGGTCCATTTGCTACATTAAAGCGAGCTCAAGAGGCTGTAAGAGTCTTAAAGAGGGAAGTATATCAGGAAAAGAAACGGCCTGCTGAGGCACGATATATTGGTTCTTCTCACAAATATGGGAGAGGGAAAGATATTCTAGTTTTGATCCGAGGAGGATATTATCTGTTAGAAGAACCTCTCTATTTTGGGCCAGAAGATGGTGGAGAAAGATGTGAGACTGATCAGCCTTCTGGAGCCTTTGAATTTAATCTTTTAAAGGATTACTATGTTACATACGCTGCTTATCCAGGTGAAATTCCTATTATAGCTGGAGGTAAGAGAATAGTTAATTGGCAGAAAGAGCAGGATAGGTGGGTGACATATCTTGGAGATGAGAAGGTTGAGAGGCTTATTATTAATGGAAAGAAACAAAAACTTGCCAGAACTCCAAACGAAGGATACTTTTATGTTGCAGAGACTCCTACCACTGCCGAAGAATTTAAATTCTGTAAGGGGGATATTGAAAAGTGGGATAACTTAGAAGGTAATAGGATAATCTTTCTTTTGAGATGGCACATCGGTATAAATTCAATTAAGGAAATAGATGAAGGGAAAAATATTATTAGACTAGAGAAACCACAACCAGGTTTGCTTGAAGTACCACCCAGATACTACGTAGAGAATATAGAGGCATTGCTAGATGCCCCTGGAGAGTGGTACTTTGATATACATACTGGGAGACTGATTCTCATTCCTCCTGTTGATATTACTGACCCAAATAACGCATTTATAGTTATACCCACCATAGGTAATCTGATAGTAGTTAAAGGTGAACCTAACAGACCAGTCCGTAATCTCAGATTTTATGGGCTTTATCTCCAAGCTACAACCCCTGGAGGTAGTGCAGTCTCCTTTGAATATGCTCGGAATTGTGAACTTTTAGAATCAAAGCTGACAGGGATTGGAGGTACAGGGATAAAGATAGGGAAAGGTTGTTATGGGACTCGTATTTATAAAAATACAATTGATGGGGTGGAAGAGGGAGGAATTTATGTCAGCGGATCTGCTTATCCAGAAAGTTGGGCAGATATAATTGATGGTACTGTCATTTCTTATAATAAAGTATCAAACGCCGGAAGGATTGCTATTTATTCAGCTAATACTTTAAATACTGTCATATCTCATAATGAAGTAAAAGATACTGCTTGGGCTATCAAGGTTGGAGGTTGGTCCAATATTGAAGAAGCTATCGATGGAGGGTATAAGGTAGAATACAATCATATTCACCACACGATGATCGATGCGGATGATGGTGGAGCTCTAACCGTAGCAGGTCAAACTTCGAATGCTATAGTAAGGGGAAACTTGATACATGATGTACAGCCGTCCTTCTTTAATGAAAATACTGCCTTTATGTTTGATAACTGGTCTGCCGGTTGGGTGGTAGAGGAGAATATATACTACAACCTGAAACAGGCTCCTATGAAGCTCTGCGCAGCCACTCTCTTGGACAATATATACCGGGATAATTTTTATATAGAAGAACCTGTAAGAAATGATCCTGAAGATATAATAGACGGTGAACCGAGCTTTGAATATATGGACCTCAAAGTGAGTAAAAAGGAAGTTAAAACTGGTGAGGTAGTGAAAGTGACTTGTACTATTTATAATAGTGGTACTACTGGAATTAAAAAAGTAGCCCTGTTTGTCAATGGCAAAATCACTGAATATAAAAAGTTTCCCGTTGTTCATAACAACGAACGAACAATTGAGTTTAATTTAAGACTTTATGAGCCAGGTAAATATAAGGTTTCAGTAGGAGGATTAGAAGATCTCCTTTCTACCCCTGAGGCTCTTATAGAAGTATCTGGAGATAAGATCCAGATAGTATATGATAACTTAGAGTTATCTGAAAGGTCAGGGATAATTCCTGCCGGTGAAGGGTTAGACGTGAGAGCAGAAGTGAAAAATATAGGAGATCAATCATTTAGGATAGACGTACCTTTGTATCTTAATGGAGATACAGTGCAACTTCAGACAATTGAGTTGTCTCCAAAAGAGACTAGGAATGTAAGTTTCTCAATCAAACCAGAGAAAGGAATTCATAGAATCTGGATAGGGAATACTCATCCTGCCACTGTAAAAGTATATCCACATCATCCTGTGGATATAACTAAATTAGAGTGGTATACCTATACTGCGACACGGGCAAGACCTAGCAGTTTTAAAGTTGATCCTGAGAATAACTATTTTGAGATTATAGCTGGCGGAACAGACTTTCTTCATGCGGAAGATTCTTATGGAGCTATATATCTGAAAAGAATAGTAAGAGGTAACTTCATTGCTACTGTAAAAGTTGTAAGATTTGAAAAAAATGCAAACCCTTGGTATAGAGCGGGTATATATGTGAGAAATGACATCTCTAAGAGTTTTGAGACACAGCCAGAGAGTCTCGGCTCAGTGTTAGTATTTATTACCCCAAAGGTAGCAGGAGTTCATTGGGATGAATTCGGAGATGGATGTATGCATCAAGCTGGTACTAGTGCAAAGCTTAGATACGAACCAAGCGAAGCCTCTCCTATCTGGCTGAGATTAGTACGACACGGAGATAGTTTTACTGGTTATATCAGTTATGATGGACAGGAATGGATTAAACTTAGAGATACCAAACCTGTACCTGGATTAGCTAAGGAGATGGATATAGGATTAGCAGCTGGGACTATCGATCGCAGACCCTCTTTAGTAGTATTTAAAGATTTCAGCCTTGAGTTAGAGGAGGAGGGATGGGAAGAGAGAGTATAGTGGTAGATGATTGTGGAGGAGGTGATTAGCTAAGGAAAGTTAATAGTTTTCCAAAGCTTAATAGAATCTCTCAGCTAAGTTGACCTGCGGAATGTAGGTATTAAGAGATATTTTAGAAATAATTTTTGAGGAGGGAGAAAGATGTATAAGAGGCATATAGGCTTATTGGTAATACTAATAGTAAGTATGATTTTTGGTAGTGTCTATTCTAAGCCTTTGGTGGATAAGCCAGTTACTTTGACTTTTATGCGTCCAGATGCAGAAAACCCTGTACACAGTCTGACTAGAGAAACTCCTCTTATATGGCAATGGTGGGAAGAGGCAACAGGCATTCATATTCAGCCCGTTGATGTCGTACCCGAACAAGACTATAAGAACGTCTTCAACTTGAAAGTAGCAGCTGGTCAGGTTAATGCAGATTTAATAGATGTAAGATCTGACAATCAAGGAACCCAACTTGTTCAATATGGTAGAGACGGTTTATTAATGCCTCTAAATGACTTAATAGACAAATATGCTCCTAATATAAAAGCCCTTATGAAGAAGTATCCCAAGTATAAGATGGACCTTACTGCCCCTGATGGTAAGATATATGCTATAAGTAGTGCCAATGCTTCAAGATATATGTTTATGACCTTTTTAGTCAGGAAGGACTGGTTAGATAAACTAGGATTGAAGGTACCAGATACACTGGAAGATTTTTATAAGACAGCTATAGCTTTTGTGAAACATGATCCCAATGGCAATGGCAAGGCAGATGAGATAGGTATGTTATCGCCAGATAGACTCTGGGGTTTAAATGAACTTGCCTGCGCATATGATCTGCGATTATGCACTGGTGGAGGCTTCCATATAAGAGAAGACGGAAGGATAACCTATGATTTCATAATGCCAGAAGCTAAGGAATTTCTAAAATTCTTAAATAAATGTGTTAAAGATGGAGCTATACCACCCTACTATGATGACCCTTCTGTATTTACAGGGGCTGGCTCTTTATTCTGGCAGAAGATCTATGATAGTCAATTGGGTATTTATATTAGAGCAATAGCGCCAATGGTTGGTCCTCTTAATGATCCTAAAGGTGTGATGAAGAAGAATGATCCTAAGGCTAGATGGGTAGCAACCTTACCTCCTCTTATGCCAAATGGGAAGAGGGCAAAAGTAACAGAACAGTTGGCGATGAGATGGCGTACCTATGGAATCACTACTAAATGTAAGGATCCAGTAGCAGCTATAAAGTGGCTAGACTTTGTTTTTGCCTCTAAAGAAGGAAGGGAAATATATCTATATGGTAAAGAAGGAGTAACATTTAAGCGTAATCCAGACGGAAGTATAGAAAGGATAGTAACAATAGATACGTCAAAAGATGAGATAGCAACCGGTCCTTTAGCTGGAAAATGGTGGGGCAGTTCGATAACAATGCCTATACTTTCGGACGATGCATGGACAGAAGCTCAATTTAAAATATGGCAGACTCCTTCTTGGGCGATAAATTCAGTTAAGGCTAACTTTAAGTATCTTGTCGCTCCTTTCCAGGCTCCAATGCTCTTACCTGAAGAGGCAAAAGAAGTCACTACTTTGTTAAATGATATCACAACTTATAAGAATGAGATGTGGGCAAAGTTTGTAGCAGGTGATATTCCTATTACTGATGAAAACTTCAATAATTACGTCAATAGGATAAAGCAGTTAGGTATAGATAGAATAATAGAGATCTACCAGAAGGCATTTGCTAGAGTAAAGTGAACGATAGGAGGAACTGTATGAAGGTGCGGAGGAATTTTCCTCTGCACCTTCATATTACTGAGTATGGGAGTTAATACTAAGATAGAAGGAGATTGTAGGTATGAGGAAGAGTCATTTATGGACACTTATTAAAAGAATCAAAAAGGAAAAATTCCTTTATATTATGGTATTACCTACTTTAGTTTACTTCTTTATCTTTCACTATATACCTATGTATGGAATAGTGATTGCTTTTCAAGATTACTCTCCTGCTGGGGGATTCTTTAGAAGTCCTTGGGTAGGCCTTGAGCATTTTAGAAACTTCTTTAACTCTCCTTACTTTCTGCGACTTTTAAGGAATACTTTTTTGTTGAGCTTTTACTCCTTGATTTTTGGTTTTCCAGTACCTATAATATTTGCTCTATTACTTAATGAGGTAAAGAATACAATTTTCAAGAGAACAGTACAGACTGTAAGTTATTTCCCTCATTTTGTTTCTATAGTAATAGTGGTAGGTATAATGAATATATTTTTATCTCCTACAGATGGACTTGTTAATCTTCTTTTGCAGAGGTTAGGATATAAGCCTATATATTTTATGCAAGAGGTTAGATGGTTTAGATTTCTATATGTCTCTTCAGGAATCTGGCAGAACTTTGGATGGAGTTCAATTATATACCTTGCTGTCCTAAGTGGTATTTCTCCTGAGCTCTATGAAGCAGCTATAGTAGATGGTGCAAGCCGTTTTCAAAGGGCGATTTATATCTCTATACCATGTCTACTGCCAACAATTATTCTCTTACTGATCTTGAACATTGGAAACTTATTAAATGTTGGATTTGAAAAGATAATATTAATGTATTCTCCTCGTACCTATGAGGTTGCAGATGTGATCTCTACATATGTCTATAGAAGAGGGCTTCTAGAAGCAAATTTTAGTTTTGGGGCAGCCGTAGGTTTGTTCAATAACATAGTGAATTTTATATTACTTCTAACTGCAAATTATATAGCTAGAAGAGTAACTGAATATTCGCTATGGTAAAACAGGAGGTAACTATAAAATGGCGTATAAAGAGAATAGAATTGAAAGAATATTTGATATTATGAATATTTTTGTACTTTCTATCTTGGGTCTAGCTACCCTATATCCATTTATATATATCTTAAGCGCTTCCTTTAGTGTTCCAGAAGCTGTAGCCAGACGAGAGGTATTTCTATATCCCATCGGATTTACCTTAAAGGCATATAGACTAGTCTTTCGGAGTAATGAAGTATTACTAGCTTATTATAACACTATCTGGTATACTGTTGTTGGAACACTAATCAATGTATTAATGACTACTAGCGCAGCTTATCCGCTGTCTCGTAAAAACTTCTCCCTGAGAAGTATTATTATGGTATATATTACAATTACTATGTTCTTTAGTGGAGGATTAATCCCATTTTATATACTGGTGAATCGTTTGGGTCTGTATAATACAAGGTGGGCACTAGTGATTCCTGGGGCTGTAAGTGCATGGAACTTAATGATGGCAAGAGTCTTTTTCCAAACTACAATACCTGATGAATTGATAGATGCAGCAAAAATAGATGGGGCTAATGAGATAACTATATTTTTTAGAATAGTTCTTCCTCTCTCTAAACCTATCCTAGCAGTTTTAGCTCTCTATTACGGTGTGGCTCATTGGAATGACTTCTTTGGACCTCTGATATTCCTAAGTGACCCTAAACTACAGCCATTATCAATATATTTAAGAAAAGTACTTATACAGGCGCAACTTTACAGTGGTGAGTATAGTGGAGGATTAGAGCAATTGCAAGGTATGGTGAATTATGCTTTGGTAGAACAGGTTAAATATGCTACTGTGATTGTAGCGCTCCTACCTATAATGATGAGTTATCCATTCTTACAGAAGTACTTTGTAAAAGGAGTTATGATTGGAGCTTTAAAAGAGTAGAACAATATGCTCTTAGAGATTTCTCGGGTGAATGTTGGAGGCATAATAAGATGTTCAAGTGGGATATATTTATACTTTGTTTGTTTATTCTTGTTTTCCTTATTAAGTGCCATAAAAGAGTCCATGCTTTCCAATCCTCTGTAAATACAGTTGAAAACTCAATAACTTTTTATGTAGCTCCTAATGGAAATGATGCCTGGTCAGGCAAATTACCTGAACCCAATGAAGAAGGAACCGATGGTCCATTTGCTACCATATCTCGAGCTCGGGACGCCATCCGAGAACTTAAACGTCAGTACGATGGCACTCTGAAACAACCTGTTAACATCTTTATTCGAGGTGGAGTTTATTTTTTAAAAGAGCCATTAATATTTACTCCTGAGGACTCCGGGACGAGAGAATACCCTATAACTTATACAGCATATAAAGAAGAAGTTCCTATTATTAGTGGGGGAGAGGTAATAAAGAATTGGAAAGAGGGAATTATAAACGGAAAGAAAATATGGGAGACAGAGATTCCAGATGTACGTAGAGGTAGATATTATTTTCATCAGATTTGGGTAAATGGGCAGAGACGATTACGAGCTCGTCATCCCAACAGAGGATATTTTCAGATAGCTCAGTTGTCTGAAACTGCCTTGAAAGAACCTTGGGAAATAGGGCAATTAGGTTTCTATTTTTATAAAGGTGATTTAAAAGCCTGGAATACAATTACTGAGGCTGATATAGTAGTAATGAATCGCTGGGTAGAATCTCATCTTCCCATAGAGAGGATAGATGAGAAAAGTAATTTTGTCTGTGCCAGTAGACGAAGTGTATTTCATCTTGATCCCGGAGATCTCTATTATGTAGAAAATTGTCTAGAATGTTTAGATTCTCCTGGTGAGTGGTATTTAGAAAGAAAAACTGGGAAGTTCTATTATATGCCTGAGCCAGATGAAAAGATAGGAGAAACAGAAATTATTATACCAAGGCTTACACAATTAATTCATATAGAAGGTAAGCCTGAAGAGAACCAATTTGTAGAGCATATTAAGTTCTCTAAGTTAACTTTTTCTTATACAGAGTGGTGGTTTCCCGAATATTTAGAAGTCGGAGGATTTGCTCAGGCTGATATAGGTGTTCCGGGGGCTATTTATGGGGAAGGAGCTCACTATTGCACTTTTGAAGATTGTAAAATGGCTCATTTAGGGAGTTATGCAATTGAACTTTCACGTGGCTGCCAAAACAATTCTATTATTAGATGTGATATTTTTGATCTTGCTGGTGGGGGCATCAAGATCGGAGAGACTGTCTGTCGGGATAAAGAAACTGATCAGACTGGAAATAATGTAATAAGTGATTGCCATATTTATAATGGTGGTTTAATTTTTCATAGCGCTGTTGGTATCTGGATAGGACAGAGTTATAAGAATATCATTTCTCATAATCATATCCATGATTTTTATTATACAGGTATCTCAATAGGATGGACATGGGGTTATGGACAGTCTTTTGCCTACGGAAATATTGTAGAATTTAATCATATCCATCACATAGGAATTCTCTCAGATGGAGATGGACCTATTTTAAGTGATATGGGAGGAATTTATACACTTGGTATACAGCCAGGTACAACTATCCAATTTAACCTTATCCATGATATTGCTGGACTTCGTTATGGAGGATGGGGAATATACTTTGACGAAGGTAGCTCATATATTCTTGCAGAAAATAATATTGTATATAACACTACTCACGGCGGCTTTCATCAACATTATGGAGCAGAAAATATAGTTCGAAATAATATCTTTGCTTTTGGGCGAGATGCACAGATCCAAAGGACACGGCCGGAAGAACACCTAAGCTTCCGTTTTGAACATAATATTGTCTACTGGGAGGAAGGGGAGCTTTTGGCTGGAAAATGGGATGACTTCAACTTTATGTTTGATTACAATTTATATTGGTGTAAAGGAGATAAGATATCTTTTTGTAATTTATCTTGGGAAGAATGGCAGAAAAGAGGGATGGATAGACATTCATTAATTGCTGATCCATTATTTGAAAATCCTCGAAAAGGAAACTTTCAAATTAGAACTAACTCTCCTATTAAAGAAATAGGAATCGTTCCCATCGATTTAAGTAAAATAGGACCGAGAGGAGAGAAAGTTTTAGAGTAACAGATGGAAGGAATGAAAAAGAACTACATTTATTGGTAGGAGGGATTTTTATGGAAAAAATATGGGCGTACCTTGTTCATCTTGGTTTCAATATGTGGCTTGATTGGAAGCATCCAAATTATAGAAATAGCGATTCGATTTCCACTGATTCGCTTCGCTGCGAGAAGGAAGTATGGGATAGGCTTGTGGAAGAGATGCCAAAATATGGAATAAATATGGTCGTTATAGACCTTGGAGAGGGTGTGAGATATAGAAGTCATCCGGAAATTGCCATTGAAGGAGCCTGGGAAGTGGGAACGTTAAAAGAGGAATTGAAGAAGATGAGAGATATGGGGCTTGAGCCAATTCCTAAACTGAACTTCTCAACAACTCATGATAACTGGCTTGGGAAATATTCTCGATGTGTTTCTACAGAGGAATATTATAGGGTCTGTAGAGATCTAATCAATGAAGTGATTGATATATTTGAAGGACCTAGATTCTTTCATCTTGGAATGGATGAGGAGACTTATGAGCATCAAAGGGATATGCTTTATGTAGTTATAAGACAATATGATTTATGGTGGAATGATTTTCTCTTTCTTGTAAATGAAGTTGAGAAGAATGGTTTAAGAGCTTGGATATGGTCTGACTATCTTTGGAGACACAAGGAAGATTTCCTTAAGAAAATGCCAAAGACAGTTATACAAAGTAATTGGTATTACGGTAAAGAATTCAGTTCCGATTTGGCATATGTTAGAGCTTATCTGGAACTTGCTGAAGCTGGATATGACCAGATCCCGACTGGTAGCAACTGGAGCTGCGAAGAAAACTTTTTGCTGACAGTTGAGTTTTGCAGGAAGAATATTCCAGATGAGCATCTTCTAGGTTTTCTTCAAACCTCCTGGCGTCCAACAACTGGAAAGTGGTTTGATACTCATATAAAGGCTTTAGAGTTGGTGAAGAAAGGAGTTGAGGTTTATAAGGGAATTTCTTAAACTAAAGACTAATTGTTGAGTAAATAATTCGATGAATCTTCAAAAACATAGGGAGGAGGAATTTATGGATAGATATTTAAAGCTTATAGAATCCCCAGAATTTGCCTATAAGAAAAGCAAAATAAATAGTATAAAAGTTATAGGGGTTCCAGAGAACCTAGATGATTACTTCCATCGCTCAGCATTATATTTTACTGTTGAAGATGATTTTCCACGTGATGTTGATAAGGTATTCTTAATACTAACATATGTAGATGCAAACATTGGTCTTATTCAAGTTGAATTTGATGCCCAACGCGAGCCAAATTCAGATATTGCAGGAGATAATCCGGCTTATACTCAGGCAACTAAAGGTGTTGGATATACTTGTATCGGATCAGGTAAAACGAGACGAGCTGCTTTCCGTCTAGAAAGACCAGCTTTTAAACATAGACAGAGATACGGAGCAGATATAAGAATTTCTGGAGTATCAGCTCTAGTAGATATTCAATTGAGTTTATCTTTAAGTGATGAAGAATGGGATAGGATTAGAGAAGAGATACCAACCAATGTGAGTCCTAAATTGCATCTTTCACGTCCTATCCAACTGGTTATAACTGTCGGAGCGGACAGTAAATATCCTGAACAGATAGAGGAGTCTATAGAATATATGAAAGAGTTATGCCCCATTGCTAAAGTACTTGGTTTTAATGGGTTTGAAAGTTATGTTAAGTGGAATTTCGTTGAAAAACAGGAAGGGTATTTCGATTGGAGTTATTATGATAAGATTTTAGAAGAGGCTAAGAAATATGGTCTGAAATGGTTTCCTCTTCTAGTAGTAGGTTCAGGATACGCTCTCCCTGATTGGTACTATAAACGTCCAGAGAATACAGGTTTCGCATGCTTAGAACATGGAAAGAGTACAGATATTCCCACTATATTTTCAGGAGACCAAGACAAATATGTAAAGAGATTTCTCAAGGAATTTGGAATGCATTATGAATCTACTGGAATGCTATTGGGTGTAAGGCTAGGTCCTAGTGGAAATTATGGAGAATCGCAATATCCTGCTACTGGTGATTGGGGTTATAAATGGCAAAAACATCATATACATATAGGTTGGTGGGCAGGAGATCCATTCGCTATAGCTTCTTTTCGCAGATTCTTAAAATCTAAATATAGGGATGTTCAACTGCTTAATAAAGCTTGGGATTCGAATTATAAATCATTTGATGATATAGAAGCAGTTATTCCGCAATTTATAGAGAACGATAGGAGAAGAAAAGACTTTGTCGATTGGTATATTAGTTCTATGACAGAGTGGTGTGAAAAATGGGCAATATGGGCTCGTAAGGCTATGCCTTCTACAGATATATACCAATCTATCGGTGGATGGGGATTTGTAGAATCTGGTACCGATTTTACTGAACAAACAAAAAGTATGACTAAGATAAATGGTGGGGTTAGGTCAACTAATGAAGATGATTGTTATGTGAAAAATTTCTGTATGACACGTATGCTAAGTTCTGCAGCTCGTTTTTATGGGGTACCATATGGTTCAGAGCCTGCAGGTTTCTTGTCAGCTCGTGGAGTAGTAGCGCGTATTTATAACACTATAGTGAATAATAGCCCACATTTATTTTTCTATCATCCGAATCTCTTAAATAATGATCAGGCGATAGAGAAGTGGCTTAAATTTGCTCCTCTTTTAGACGAGCGAGATGACCCATTTATTGAAGTAGCTGTTCTCTACCCAACTACTAAAATTAGATTAGATACTTCAGTATTAAGATATATTAATGCCTCTGCTTTTAATCAATATGTTGTAGCATTACGTTCATATTTAGATTTTGATTTTTGTAGTGAGCAGATGATATTAGATGGAGCTTTGTCTCAATATAAGGTACTAGTGTTCCTTTCTAGATATCAAGAAGGGGATATGATTGAAGCTAGCGTCCTAAATGTAATTGATGAGTGGGTGAAGCAAGGGGGAATAGTTATATACCCTCACAATCGACGTCCATTAAGGACAGTTGAGGGGGATTACAGTATTTATAACAAATGGCTAATAGGTAAAACTGGGAGTGGTTCAGTTATATTTTATTATGGTGATTGGGATCCTCCACATCGTTATGCAGATTTTATAAGGGAAAAGTTGATAGGAATGCAGAATTTACATCCACTTACACAGCAAATGTTGAGGATAGAGAAACCTAATGAAGTATATGTCAGTGTACTAAAAAATGGCTCCTTTGCTATACTAAACTATACCGATAAAATTGCAAGAGTTATTATCCCCGGTCGTAAAGAGATAAAGATGGAACCATATAGTATAGAAATAGTTAAAAAGGAGTAAGTTTATGTATAAAACTAACCTTTCTCAGCTCCTAAAAATATTAAAAGAAGGCTTCCTTAACCCACCTATAGATTGCTGGCCTCATACCCGATGGTGGTGGCCTGGAAATGCAGTAACCAAAGAAGAGATCACCTGGGAATTAGAGGAGATGTATAAACATGGAATAGGCGGAGTAGAGATTATGAATTTCACTAGGGTTTATGAAAAAGGTAATATCCCTTATCTTTCTGATCAGTTTTTTGAAATGCTAAAACATACTATTGAGGTTGCAAAACAGTTAGGGATGGAAGTGTCTATAACCTTCGGTCCAGGGTGGAACTTTGGCGGTTTCTGGTTGCCACAGGAGGACCGTAGTCAATGTATGGTTGTATCTAGTATTGAACTTGATGGACCTCAGATATTTTGGGAAGAACTACCAAGATATAAGAAAACTCCTGATATTCGTGGTGAAATTCAGATTGAAGATATCCCCGATATTGATAAACTTATTGCTGTTGTGGCAGGTAAAGTTATTAATGATGTAATTGATCCAACTACTCTTATAGAACTTACCCAAAAAGTAATAGATAATAGTTTATCTTGGGAAGTTCCTGAAGGGCGCTGGAGATTAATGGCATTTTGGTTGAAATATACAGGGCAGAGGAATCTTGCTGCTGATAATGACGAAGTAGTTAACTGGTGTGTAGACCATTTTAACAGAGAGGCTATGGAGAGATATTGTAATTTTTTAGGTGGTAAGTTTTATCAAGCCTTTGGTGATGAGTTTGGGAAGACTGTTGATTCATTTTTCTGTGATAGCTTTGAGGTAGCTACTTTTCCAAACAGTATTTACTGGAGTGATACTTTAATAGATGAATTTTATAAATTTAAGGGATACGACCTTAAGAGGTATTTACCTGCTCTTTGGTGGGAAGTCGGAGAAATTTCGCCTAAAATTCGGTATGATGTAAATCATTTTCTCCATTATATTGGAATAGAAGCATTTTTTAAAACATTTCTTAGTTGGTGTGAATCACATGGAGTTAAAGGACGTATCCAACCTTATGGTTTTACTACAGATATTCTTGAGGGTGCTGGTTTAACTCATATTCCAGAGATGGAAGTTACTCCCGGTGAAAAAGATGCAGTACCATGGTTTGATACACGTATTGGGCCAAGGAAATATGTTGCTTCAGGGGCTCATCTTTATGGACGTAATATAGTTAGTGTAGAAGCTTATACCTTTATCCATTGGGAACCCGGTCGGGCTACCCTAGAAGAACTCAAGATTGCTAGTGATGGATTTTTATGTTTAGGGGCAAACAAGTTTTATAATCATGGCTACAGTTATTCTCCTGAAAGAGAAATTGCTCCTTCGCGAGTCTTTTCTGCTGCAGAATATATTAATCATCAAAATGTATGGTGGAGATATTATCCTCTACTTGCAAAGTATATTGCTAGATGTTGTTATCTCTTACGCCAAGGAGATCCAAGTCCGGACATAGCCATCTATTCTCCGCTTGCTAATCAATGGACAATTGATGTCTTTAATACCCGTAGTTGGACACGTAATTTTTACTGGGGTGAACTCGGCAGGTTACTTATTGCCAATGGCTATGATTTTGATTTGATTAATGATGATATATTACAGAACAGGGCTCAGGTTGTAGATGGGAAGATTAAGGTGGGTAGCCTAGAGTATAAAGTTTTAATCTTACCCAATATTCAAAGTTTACCCTTAGAAACTATGGAGTTTATTTGCGATTATGCTGAAAAGGGAGGTTTAGTAATTGCTTTGGAGAGGTTGCCTGAATATTCAGTAGGTTTCAAGGATTATCCCTTTAAAGATAAGAAGGTAAAAGAAATCGTAAGAAGAATGTTTAAAGAGCCTAAAAACGAAAAAGATTTTACTCCTAATGCTTTCGGTAAGGGTTATACCTACTTTGTAAAAAAGGTTATAGATAGGAAAGATGTTTTAGATAGATATAGCAGTGTTTTGGACCCTTTCGTTAATATCTTACGAAGACATTTAGTTCCTGATTTTGAAATTGATCTTATTCTTGAAGGTCTACGAGAGAATAATGGGCTTACCTTTGTACATAGGAAACTGAATGATATCGATATATATTTTGTGACGAATATTCAAGATAAGCCAAGTAATGCTCCAATTACTTTTCGTGTTAGCAAGAAGATACCGTGGAGATGGGATCCTTATGAAGGGAAAGTCTCTCGTATCTTTCATTATCGAAAGAGACCTTCTGGAACAGAAATACCTCTTCGGTTTGCCCCTTATGAATCCACTTTTATTATCTTTGAGCCTGGAGAAGATAAATGGTGGATAAAAGAAAGTAACTTCTATGAAATTGAGGTACTAAGTGAAAATAAGATAACTGCTTTAGCTGAAGAAAATGGGAGCTATTATGTTATTTTAGAAGGAGAAAAAGAAACTTACGAATATTTGTCAGCTATAGAAGATATTCCTGCTCCGTTCACTATCAATGGTCGGTGGAGGTTGACATTAGAAGGTTCGAATTCCCCGAGATTAGAGAAACTTATTACTCATCTTATCTCTTGGACAGACGATCCAGCTAGTAAATACTTTAGTGGTACAGGTAGATATGAAATCAGTTTTAATTTGCCTAGAAAATATTTAGATGATGATTTACTTTTATATCTGGATTTGGGGAAAGTATATAATGTAGCAGAAGTAGAGATAAATGGAATAAATATTGGTACTTGTTGGATGCGTGGGCAAAGGTTAGATATTACCGGTAAAGTTCGTAGTGGCACTAACGATATGAGGATTTATGTAACTAATACTCTAATTAATCGACTTTCAGGACTTAAGAATCCTCCTCCAGTACCAGAAGAATTAGTGCCTTACTATGGAAGAGGATTAACTAAATACTCTGCGAGTATACGTGGTCCAATTGGATTTGAGCCTCTTCCTCCTTCAGGTTTGATAGGTCCAGTAAGAATAATACCCGTAAAGAAAGTTGAAATCCTAAGAAATTGAAAGAGGGAGATATCTATGGAGAGAAGAGATAAAGAAATATTACGTTCATTAGCTAGTAGGGTAGCAGAAATAGCATTCCTTCCTGAGCAAGAAGAAAAGCGTAGGATGTGGTATGAGCATAATAGTCTAAAGTGTACTAAGCCTTTAGTTCTCTGTTTCCCTGAAGGTTCCTGGGACGAACTTATCCCTAGAGAGACACTTCAGTGTAAAGATGAATTAGCCAGATCCTGGGAATATAAGTTACGGATGAAGATTTATGCTTGGGAACATTTTAAAGAAGATAAAGTAGTAGACGCTACTTTTGATATTACTCCACAAATAGAAAATACAGGATGGGGACTAGGACCAAATATTATATATTCGGAGATTAATAAAGGGGCTTTTCGTTGGGATCCACCTATAAAGACTTATGAGGACTTGAGTAAGCTTCGTTTTCCAGAGGTTATTCACAATAGAGAAGAAACTGAGAGACTCTTTGAGCTAGCTCATGAGTTATTTGACGGAATTTTAAAGGTAAGAAAACGGGGACTATTCTGGTGGTCGCTGGGTTTAATAGGGGAGCTTACACTTCTAAGAGGTTTAGAACAAGTTATGTATGATCTCTATGATAATCCCCAATTTGTTCATAAAGCGATGAGATTTATTATGGAGGGTCGATTGAAGTGGCTCGAAAACCTAGAGAAAGAAGGACTATTATCTTTAAATAACGAGAACGACTATGTTGGATCTGGAGGATTAGGATTTACAGAAGAGCTTCCTAATCCTGATTTCAACGGATATGTTCGTCTTGAGGATTTATGGGGGTTTGCCGAAGCACAGGAAGCAGTAGGCTTTTCTCCATCTATGTGGGAGGAATTTGTCTTACAATATCAGTTACCAATCTTAGAAAAATTTGGATTAAATTGCTATGGGTGTTGTGAACCATTACATGATAAATTTGACATTCTTCTAAAGAAAGTTCCTAGATTAAGACGAATCTCTATAAGTCCTTGGTGTGACCGTAAGATAGCAGCTGAAAAAGTACAGAATAAGTATATTTACTCCTGGAAACCCCATCCCGGATATATAGCAGATGTTACATTTGATCCCGAAGCGGTTCGTAAGTATATTAGAAGCACCTTAGAGATTACTAAAGGTTGTATCGTAGAAATAATTCTGAAAGATACTCATACATGTAGGAATCAACCAGAGCGGTTTGATATATGGACGAAAATTGTCCAAGAAGAGATTGAAAAGATTTCTTAAGTAGGATGTTTCGAGATTCTTCCATTGACAGAGAGAAGGAGGGTTTTTATATGAGTATTCAAGGACTTAAACTTACAGAGATATTTCCTACGATTCCAAAAGTAAAGAGACTGCTAGTATTGAGACCTAATTTGGCTAGGCAAGAGACTGATTTCTGGATTTGGCTTCGAGCGTTTCAAGGACTTATTAACCGTAAAGAACCTCATTTGTATCTGATCTGTAGTTCTTATGGAGAGAAGAGGTCTGGAGAACCTAGTTCATTGTATGAAGAGCACTGGCTTGATTATTATGTAAAGAGGTTTCTTCTACCAGTAGAGAGTCTTAAAGATGTAGATGAGCTGATTGATCTATATAAAAGGGAAATAGATGGTTATGTCATCTATGATAATGAAAAACTCATCCAGACGCAAAATATTGCTATAACCTTAGCTGGGCTTGAAAGATTACTACCTATAGCTCCAGATCAGGAACATTGGATGATAAAACATGGTATACCAAAGCGTGAAGATTTACGCGATAAATTTAATGACAATTGGGATGCTGCAGAGTGGGCTATTAAAAATCTGTGGCCTCTTTGCAATAAGAAAATATATGCTAACTTTTGTATTCATAGACCTAGCTGGTATTCGAGATGTATTGAACTTGTGGATTACATTGTTTATAGTAAGGCTTTTGCACTAGACTTGCCTGTAAGCCGTGTTCATAGGCGAACTTTAAAGTTATATCGACGTATGCTTGAGTCAGCTGATATTCCAGGAGTTCAGATGAATTGGCATTGCGTATGGGATCAAGAAAAAGACTACGTAGCCGAGGGCGCTCGTCATGGATTTTTTACTCTTTGTAGCGTATATACACCTAATCTAACTATTCACGGAGGAATAGGGGATTCAGATAAGTCATATACTCAGTCACTGCCAAAGAAAGAAACGTGTATAGCAAAAAAAGAAAAAATATATGTATGTTTGTATATGAGTGATGGAGATGCAACCTGGGCTATGAATAATCTGCACTCAGGAAACTGGTTAGCGCCTCAAAGAGGTAATTTCAAGTTTAACTGGGGTTTTTTGCCACTTATGGTAAAGTTAATGCCAGGAATGTTACAATATTATCAAGAGACACGTACAGATAATGACTGCTTCTGGGGACCATCTTCAGGTGCAGGATATACATATTCTCACCTTTGGCCTAAGGATTTAGTAGATCTTTATCTTAGAGAAAGTAGGATATTACTTAATCAATCTGGGCAGAATGGATGTAATATGGTTAACTGGAACTTGCTGGAATGGTGGAGAGAGGTTGAAGATTTAGAAGCTGTTCGAAGGGAACAGAAAATATTGAAAGATGGTCCAGGACTTGTATGTGGACTTGGTGGCTCACCATATGCAAAGAGTTATCTTGAAGGACCTATCCCCAAACTACATTCTGTTCATATAGCAAGAGTAGGACATGATAATATAGGGGATATAGTACGTTTTTCAAAGGAATGTCCTACAAGGCCTCTATTTATGTTTTTGTTTGCTCAGATAGCAGAAGGTTTAGTAGAGCATTTAGCATCTGAAATGAATAAACTTAATGAGTATCCGGAGATTGAGCTACTTACTATGGATGAATTTTTCCTGACTTTACAGGATGCTTTAAAGCGAGGACTTATCAAAGACGAATTGTATGAGAAGACGGAGGCTCTAGCTGAGACGTGGCTTAAGGCTCCTGGTCGTCATAGATTACCACTATGTCTAAGATTAATAGAAGAATTTGTAAGGATTATTCGTACTGAGCCGATTGAGAGAAGAAGATACTTATCTGAAGCAGGATGGACTGATCTTGCATCGATGGAAGTTGAAAGGGTAGCTATAAATAGGGAAGACTTTCTTACACGATTTAAGGGCCGTACTCCTCCTTCAGAAGAAGAGGAAGCAGATACTTTGCTATATGTAGCCTTTTATCTAGCGTGGGCAATAATACGTGCTTCTATTCTATCTCAAGGCATCTATGCTAATAGTAAAGACCAATGTCTTAAAGAGTTTAAACGCATATGCGGTCATTTGGTTGATACCTCACCTTTTGAAAAACTCTTCGAGGCTTGGGATAAATGGGAAGAAGGCGTACCTAGTATTGAAGAAATAACCCCATTATGTGATGCTATAGCCCTACAGACTCGTATGTTAGTTGAGAAGCTTGGTCCTAGGAAAGGAGAAAAATTTATAGATTGGCCATCACCTGAGATATGATCATAATGATAAAGTGTTTCATAAATGATGTTGAAATTGTTGCTTAATAAGTTTTAGATACTCAGGAGAGTAAGTGAAGGAAAATGAGAGGTATAATATAATCACCAATGAGAAAATGACAAACCAAGTAATAGAAGGGGAGATAATTATGAAACCAGAAGATATAAAAGAATACCTCCTAAGGCGATGTAATAGACCTTTAGGGAAAGAAGAGGGAATTTTATTTGGAGACCCGTACATAGAAATAAGAAATATTCTTGTTACCTGGATGGCGACATTAGATGCGATAGAAGAGGCAATAAGAAAGGAATGTAATTTCATTCTGTGTCACGAAGCATTATTTTATCCCTATGTAGTACCAGAGGGGCTTGGAGATGTCTTGAGCTGGAGGACAAATAGAAAAAGGTTGGAACTTCTAGCTAAAAATGGTATTACTGTTTTTAGAGCTCACGGATTGCTAGATTATCTATTAATTACAGAATATTTTGGAAAGACCTGTAACCTTGGAGAACCAGTAGTAAAAGAAGGGATTGCTTATATCTATCAGGTAGCTCCCATTATTCTTAAGGATTTTGCTAGAAGCATAAAGTCATCTATGAATTTACCTTCCATCAGAATGGCTGGAGATCCTGAAAAGGAGATATCTAGGATAGGGATTGCGGTTGGAGGGATGGGACTTTTTGTCAATATAGGCTTTTGGGAGATATTATTGAAGTATAATGTAGATGTAATCCTTGTAGGAGAGACAGACGAATATGCCATAAGATATGCTTTGGATAGTGGAGTAGCAGTGGTAGAGACCACTCACCCGAGTAGCGAGAATCCTGGACTGAAAAAGTTTAGTGAGGAATTAGCGAGAGATTTTCCAGACGTAAAAGTATACTTTTACGATGTAGGGAATAAATGGATTTATATTACATAAAGTTAGGAGGCTAGAAGATAGATTAATACTGAATTTTTATAGGTAGGAGGTCTCTACTTATGAATGATTTTGTATTGGTAAGAAACGTAGTCTTTAAAGAAGTAGATGGTGAAAAGCTGTTGTTAGATTTATATATTCCTAAAGTTTCCAGCCCAGATTATCTGCCTGTACTAGTAGTAATTCACGGAGGGGCTTGGTGTGGTGGCGATAAGGCTGATGAAGGACTTAATGCAGAGTATGCGAGAATGGCAGCTAGAAATGGAATATCTGCTATTTCTATCAATTATCGCTTGAGTCAAGTAGCTACCTTTCCTGCACAATTAGAAGATGTCCAATCTGCTATTCTATGGCTATGTAATTATGCCCAGGAATTAAAGATTGATGTAAGCCGAATAGGACTATTGGGAGCCTCAGCTGGGGCTCACTTAGCTTCTCTTTTAGCTGTTACTATGTCTTCTTGTGCATTCAGTACGTCAGCCGTAATACAATCTAAAGAGGTTGATGCGAGAATAAGAGCAGTTGTAAGTATATGTGGTCCTCAAGATCTTCTCAGCCTTGCTTTGTCTCCTCCAAGAGAAGATCTACCTCCTGTAATATATCAATTTATTGGAGGTACCCCAGAGACTCATAATCATCTCTATCGACAGGCTAGCCCTATATTCCATGTGAATAAAAACACTCCCCCATTTCTTTTTATCCATGGTGAAGAGGACCCTACCGTACCTATTGCTCAGGCTATTCAGATGTATAAAGCGTTAGAGAACTGTGGAGTCTCTTGTGATTTTATCAGTGTTCATAATGGACTTCACGATCCTTTTAATCCAAAGGAAGGTTATACTGTTTCTCCCGGTAAAGATGAGGTTGACGAGAAGATTAAACAGTTCCTGTTAGAGAATCTGTTTGGAGGCTGAATGAGTTATCCTAAAGGAATTTTATCAAGAGAAAAACCTAATATTTTATGGATAATTACTGACGAACAACGTACAGATTCTCTTGGATGTTATGGAAGCCCTTGGGCAAAGACTCCTAATATCGATTGGCTGGCTCGGGAAGGGATCGTCTTTAAGAATGCTATTACTCCTGCTCCAGTTTGTGTCCCTGCAAGAGCATCATTATTGACTGGAAGATATCCTAGTGATATAGGCATATGGTGGAATCATAATGGGAGAGATAAGAGGTATCTTCCTCATTTGACTTATCTATTTGCTCAGGCAGGATATGTTACTGCAAGTTTTGGGAAACAGCATTACTGCTCTCCAAATAAGGCATTCGGGGTAGAATATCATAAAGAAATAAACGGAGAGATAGTGGACTGGTATTCTTTTAATCCGAAATATGAAGAGTCAAGGTTAGACGTGGTGAGATATAGTAAAGGGCCCTTCCCATGGATACTAGGGGGAATATTCCCCGAAGATATGGATAAAACGGTAGAAGCGGAAATTATTCAAAGGACAATACAGTGGCTTGAGAAGTATGATAGAAACGAACCATTCTTTTTACAGGTTTCTTTAAATGCTCCTCATACTCCTGTAGTTCCACCATATCCCTTTTATGAACTTTATAAGGATACTAATATTGAATATCCTTTAGAGGTAGAATGCAGGACGGAAAGGTTTCATCCGCAGTGGATAGAGAAAGATCTAAAAGCTTTTGCTGATGTGACTTCTCTCAGTAAAGAAGAAATTGAAAAGGCAAGAAGATGTTACTATGCAGAGGTAACATTTTTAGATTATGAAGTGGGTATTCTTTTGAGATGGATGAAGGAGAGGTCCCTGTTGGACAATACCATAGTTGTATTTCTCTCAGACCATGGAACTCACATCGGTGATTATGGATTACTTCAGAAACAGACTTTTTATGAGCCTGTAGTTAAAGTACCGTTTATTATATGGTATCCTCTTAAGTTTGCCTCAGGTGTAGAAATAGAGACTACAGTTGAGACCAGGTGGTTGTTGCCATCATTATTAGATTTACTTGGAATAGACGTATTGAGTAAATGCAGAAGTGAAAGCTTGGCTGATACTTTCCTCTTTGGGACTGAACCATATAAAGGTCCCGTCTTTAGCGAGTTTACATTGGGTAGCTTTGGGATTCGAGAGAACGATAGACTTGTTATGGTTATCAATGGAAAATGGAAGTTTTTTATATGTATCGATTCCGATATAGATGATTATTGTCTTTTTAATATAGAAGAAGATCCGTATGAACTTGTAAATCTCTCCTTTAAAGAGGAATATAAAGATATAGTGATAGAATGTCTATCTCTGATTAATCGACACCTTTCTAATTATTAGATATAAAGTATCAGCTCTGTGCTTTATATCGATATCTATTGATTTGCCTGGTTGGAGTTGAAACCCAAGAGACGGTAAAGCATATTCTAATGTCAAGTATTTCAAATATATATTACTTATCAAGTATTGCTGATTTTTTCAATCTGTGATAAAATATATGCAAAATTGCTGGAATTTGAAGGAGGATACCAGATGGAAGAGTATGTGCCTTATGAATTAAAGGGTAAAGAGCTTTTAGAGGTTATTGAGATTGGTTCTAAGTTCAGTAGGGAGGAGGCTATTGAGCTTAAATTTTATATAAAAACTGATAAAGACCTAATTCAGGTGGCTAAAGATATAGCTAGAGACGAAACAACTGGTCCTTGGGTTGGCCAGGGGGAACCTACAGAACTCTTTATCCGTTCTCAGGCAGATGTAGATAGAATAGAGAGATACGGGGAAAATGAAGGGGTGATCTATATAAGAACCCCCCTGTCAAATATCTCCCAGGAGGCAGACCCCATATATCAATTTATTATGCTTGCTGTAGGGGGACCTGTACTGGAGTTTGTTTACTATCAGCAGGTTGCACTCTTGGACTTTTCGTTCCCTGAGAGTTTCTTGAAGCGATTTCCAGGACCAAAGTTTGGTATAAATGGTGTCAGAAGACTTTTAAACCTCAAAGATGGAGAACCTATTGTCGGAACAATTATGAAGCCCTGCGCAGGCTTAACTCCAAAGGAGGTAGCAGAAAAATGTTATCAATCTGCCCTGGGAGGGGTAATGTTTATAAAGGATGATGAAAAGATGCTTGGACCTAGCTATTGTCCTTTAGAGGAAAAGGTTAGGCTTGTATCTCAGGCTCTGAAGAGGGCGGAAGAGGAGACAGGGAGGAAATGTCTCTATGCTCCACATATAGTTGCCAGAGCGGATAAGATTAAGGATGTGGCTAAGAGGGCTATAGAGTGGGGAGCTACCGCCTTGATGTTCAATGCGGTCTTAGGTCATACCTATGAAGCACTCAGTATCTTGGCTGAGGATGAAGAGATAAATGTTCCTCTCTATGCCCATTCTGGGGGCAGATCTGGTTTATCTACAGGTCCAAGAAGGATAGATGATACTGTAATAGCAAAACTCTTGAGGTATAGCGGGGCGGATTTCTTCCAGCATGGGGTATTTGGTATGAAGGAGATGCATGTTGCTTCTCTGGATGAAGGACTACTCCATAACCTTGTTAGGGTTTTGAGAGAGGATACCCCGGGTATTAAGGACACGATTCCCGTATCTGCCGGTGGTCTCGGCGTAACGAATGTCGGATTAAACCTCAAGGAACATAAAGATGAACGGTTTGGTTATGGTGTTGCCCTTCTGGCAGGTTCCAATGTATTGAAGCATCCTGATGGACCTAAAGCAGGGGCTATTGCTATGCATCAGGCTGTCCAGGCTTATTATGATGAGGGGATAGTAGAGAAGGATAAACTAAGAGAATACGCATTGAAAAAAGGCTGGAAGGAGTTATTGAGAATATTGTAGAGATTGGAGGAGGATTATGAAGGAGATTTATCTTGTCCCGCATTTCCACTGTGACCCGGTGTGGATAGCTGATCAGAATATGTATCAGGAGGGGGGAGAGGACCTTCCCAGGATGACTCGCCATCCATTGGGATTCCTAGACCTGGTAAAATCTTATCTCGATTGCTGTAGGAAGGATGAGGATTATTCTATTCTTCTTTCAGAATTGGACTATTTAAAACCTTATTGGGATATCTTCCCGGAAGATAGAGAATTCATAAGGTATCTTGTATCCAGGAAAAGGCTCGATTTAGGCGGATCTTACAGCGAGCCCAATGAAAATAGCATAGGAGAAGAGGCGCTTGTCAGGAATATTCTTTATGGTATGACGTTCGATAGACTTCAATGTGGAGCAGATCCAAAGGTCTATCTTCCTCTGGACGTATTTGGCCACACGATTCAGCTCTCTCAGATCCTTAAAAAGAGCGGTTTCTTGGGATGTGTCTGGTCTAAGCGGGTAGTAGGATTTCCGCCTGTTTTTTATCATATGTCTCTCGATGGAAGCATCCTCCCCCATAGGAGAGTAGATTATGGCGGACATTTCCAAAATATGGATGTACTGAGAGAGGATCTGTCTTTAAGATTTGAAGAATTGGAGAGTATGGGTATAGATATAGATTTGAGATTTATAGGGGGAGACTCAGACCCTCCAACTGACTGGCTTACAGGAAAGTCTAAAGAGTTAAGGGAAGGGAAAATTCCTATTATTCTCTCCGGTCCAGGTAGATATATGGAGGAATTGAGAAATAGAATCAAAGGAAAGAGATTTAGTATACCATATACCTCCAGAGATATGGCTTTTTATCATATGGGGACATCCCTCTCCAGGGTAGAATTAAAAATAGCAAATAGATTGGGAGAAGTCAAACTTCTAAAGGCAGAAAGATTTGCTACCATCTCTTATCTGTTTGGAGCCGAGTATCCTCATAAGGCTTTGGACAAAGCATGGAGGCAGTTATTATTTAACCAGCATCATGATGCTATAACGGGAACTTCGGGAGATAAGCCTTACGTTGATCTTATGATAGGGTATAGAGAGTCCCTGAGATTATCAACTTCTATATTGAACAGTTCTCTCGATTTCCTCACCTCTTTAATAGATACAAGTGGGCAAGGTATCCCCATAGTAGTCTTTAACAGTCTCAACTGGAAGTCTTCAGATTTATGCAGGGTTACTCTGCCTGTTGGCAGTTATAAGATAGTAGATAGAAAGGGAAACGCTTATCCATCTGTTAGTATAGAAAAGGGAGATAAGGTTGAGGTCATCTTTAGAGGGGACGATATTCCCCCATTAGGATACAGGATATTCTTTGCTCTACCGGCTATAGATAAAAAGGAGACGGTAATAGATAAAGGGACAACAATAGAGAACGAGTTTTACCGTATTGAGGTGGATCCAGCCAAAGGGGGAAGGATTAGAAGTCTTGTCTATAAGGGTAGAGAGTTTGTAAGGGATGGAAAAGGGATGAACGAACTCATTCTACTTAAGGAGAATTCAGATAGAAAGGAGCCTTCCTGGGAGATCTTTACCACGGGTGAAGCGATAAGTTCGAGTGAATTTCCTGCAGAGGTCAAAAGGGAAAGGAATGAACTTTATGAAAGGCTCATTATAGAAGGAAGGATCAGAGATATCTGTAACTTTAGACAGATAATAACACTCTATAAGGGTATAGAGAGGGTAGAATTTCTTACTGACATAGTTGACTATAAGAAGAGAACCCCCGAAGACGATATGTTTGTTGTTATCTTCTCCACCAATCTGGATAATGCGCTCCCTACCTTTGAAGATAGATTTGGCGCATTAACAAGGAGAAAGAGCAAGGGATATCTGGATTTTAGAACCTGGCAGTGGCGAAACTACTCAAACTGTGGTGTATATCCGGCATATAGATGGGTAGATCTGGGACCTTCGGTAACTATAAGAGTAGGGACAAGCAGTATACCGGTTGGTTTTACAGATATAATAATTCCCCACAAGAGAGAGGTGGAATCTATTATTCCTGTACTCTTAAAATCTCTTGCTAATAGAGGGATAACTGCTTCTATCAAATACGATGATAATGATAGAGAAAGAAAGAGTAAACTTCTGAGTGAAGATAGCACTCTACCTCCGATCGAAGAAGATATATTTACAACATTCAGAATTTCTATTGGACTTCCGGATAATATTCATTTGAATAAATGCCTCTCTAAATTACCAAAGGAGATGGTTGAAAGATTTCAGAGGGGGATGGAAGAGAGGGGGTATAGTATCCTGGTAATGGAAGAGGACCTCCCAGTACTTCTCATTTCAGCTAAAGATATATCTGGTCTGGCAGAAGCCTTTACGAGAATAGATAAAGACCTGGAAGATAGAGTCATAGATCTTGGTGTAGAAGAAGGATACATATCACACAAAGAGACTCCATCTTACGGATTGACCCTGATAAACAGGGGTAATATAGGTAATAGTGTAGAGAACGATGGGACAATTGTACTATTCTTACAGCATACAGCCAGATGGTCTGGTAAGCATTTTGACTTTGACATTATACCGGAGGAAGGAACACACAGATTTGTATATGCAGTTTATCCCCACAAGGGTACTTGGGCGGAAGCAAGATCTTATAGAAAGGCTATTGAGTTTAATTTTGGATTGGATGCTGTAGTTACCTCTTCTCATAGCGGTCAGCTTCCGGAAAGCTACAGTTTCATAAATCTTGGAGATAGCGATATTGTACTCACCGCCTTAAAACTAGAAGGGGTTCCACTTGCGTGCCCGTCCGGAAACATTGATAATGGTGATGTCATAATAAGGGTGTATGAACCCTCTGGTAGAGATGCTCACTTTAATATCTATTCCAGTTTTCCTATCTTGAAGATCAGCAAGGCGGATCTGATGGAAAACGAGATATCACCTGTTAATAGTTTCCATCTGACGCCATTTTCTATCGAGACCTATAAACTTTCACTGAAGAGGAGTCCCATGAGGTATCTGGATTATGATATTAAAGCCGAGCCGCACCAGCCGGTGTATATAAGATACTGGAGGCATAATGCTGGCGCTTCACCTATTGGAAATCTTCCGGTGGTAGCATCTCTAAGAAAGGAAGGAGAAAAGATATCTCTATACATTGCAAATGACCTGAGTGATCGAAGAGCTTCAGGTAAGGTTCACCTTAAGTCCTTGGGTATAGTGTTAGAAAAGAATGAGGTAGAATTTGATCTATATCCCTCTGCCTATGCTACATATGAAATCGCTAGTTGTAAAGAAGATACCTATGGCATTGTAGAAGCTATATGGGAATACGAAGGACAGAGTTATAAGGATGTACTTATTTTCGGTGATTTAAAGCCTCTAGAGGTATCTTTTAGAGATAACGAGGTACACATATTCAATCCCAACAATTTTGAGGTGGAAGGGGAACTTATTGTAGGTGCCCCTCTGGAGTTATGGGGTATGGAACTTGTAGGGGATCTTTCTTTTGGAACTATTCCGGAGAGGTTCAACTTCTACTGTGCCCCAAGTCATAAATGTACTTTAAAGATAGACCACGGGGTCTTAAACAGCTGGAGGATACTGAAGTTTGCATATATGGGCAGAGCGCTCTATCTAAAGCCTTAATGTATAAACCTTGAGCCTGTATAGATGATCAGTCCCATAACTCCCAGATAGAGGAGGAAGTAGGGAAATATGAGTCTCATCAGTCTTCCCTCTTCCCCCTTTTTATTTATACCCGAGACTGCCAGAGTAAGGTTCTGTAATGATATGAGTTTTCCTCCTGTCGCCCCACTAGCATTGGCACCGGCTAACCACAGAGGGGAGACCCCTATATTCTTACCTGCTTCAGTTTGGAGCACACCAAAGAGGATATTTGATGTGGTATCGCTTCCTCCCAGAAATGTTCCTATAGCCCCAACAAGTGGAGATATAAAGGGATAGAATATACCGAATACCCTTACAAGCTTTATGGCAAGGAGCTTTGTCATTCCTGCGTAACTCATAAGATTTGCCATAATAATCATAGATGTTATAATCGATAGTGTAGGGAGAATCTGCAGAAATGTCCCAAGGAGAGCTCTTTTATAATCAGACAGCCTGGCTTTCAATATTAGTCCGCCTGTGACTGCCGATATCATTATGAGGGTCCCAGGAGTATAGATATAGTCTATCTTTACTGTCTTATTTAGAGGTCCAATTACAAATGAAAATGAGAACGGATGACTGGATAGCAGACTACTTATATTACCGTTAAGTCTTGTCAGAAGGATAAGTATTACAATTAGTCCGTATGGAAGCCAGGACTTGAGGTCTTCTCTAGAGATGTCTTTTATACCCTGCCCCTCTTCTTTTATTCTTGTATATACTATCAGAAAACTGATCGTTACAAATGGGGCTAAGATTGCTGGAAGTTCCGGACCGATATACCAGCCGGTAAGGCTCTGTGTAAGGGCAAATACCAGTCCTGTTCCTGATATAAGGATGATATCTGCTGGTATCTTTAATATCTCTTTGATGAAGAATGGCACTATAAGTGTGACTGGAAAGAGTTGTAATCCTATTATACCACTGAGTGCTTTTAACGACATCCCGGTAACTCTAGCTAGCGCCATCACTGGCACCCCAACTGCAGCATATACTACCGGTACAGTATTGGATATCAAAGAGATCATTGCTGATTGATATGGCGGGAAGCCTAGAGATAAGAGTATTGCAGATGGAATTATCACAGATGTACCAAATCCAGCTATACCCTCAAGGAGAGACCCAAAACAGAATGCTACTATAAGGGCTTGCGTCAATCTATTATCAGATATAACCGATAGGCTCCTCTTGATTCCTTCTATTGCATTTATCTCACATATAAGTCTATATGTAAAAAGAGCACTAAAAATAGTCCATATGATGGGGTAGAGAGAAGATATAACACCATCTATTATACTCCAGACGACGGTACTGCCTGGTGTCCTCCATACATATATCGATCCGAAGATTGTAATTAAAAGAGAGATTATACATGCTATATGTGGTTTTGTGACCCTAAAGATAAGCGCATAACAGAGCCACAGAAGTGGCACTATTGATGATAGTAACTGCAATATTTCCCCGTATCTTTCCATGGTCTAACCCCTTATATCAGTTTTTAAAATTCTACCATAGATTTCTATATCTTCGCTACGGCTCCCCGCAGCCGAACCTCAGTTATGGCTCTATAAACTTTTGTGTGGGATATAAAAATGGCAAAGGAAGTAATACTCATAAGAATGAACAATTTATGTTTAGGATAACCTCCAAATAGCAGATCTATAAGCAAAGAAGAGGATATTTTTAAAATCCACCCCACGCAAAAAGTTGAAGAGTCTGCAGGCTGACTTGTAATCACTTTTTAAAAGAAGAACTCCTTTCTGGTTAGAGCTGATATACTATAATTAAAGACTCTAACCAAGAAAGGAGGTTAAATTTTTATGATATTAAACATTATACCCTACATTCCGCAGGTATAGTATAATGTATAAAAATTTTTCTTTCGAGAAAGGATGGAGGATTAGAATTGAAAACTAACGATG
>Ga0080004_1092454_pt1 | contig 93761 bp, 93 predicted proteins | sample WasSprMetagenome_FD_69207 | JGI IMG/M metagenome (GOLD analysis project Ga0080004, IMG submission 69207) | Sulfidic aquatic microbial communities from Washburn Spring, Yellowstone National Park, USA - WS (SPADES assembly) (version 2) | ecosystem: Environmental > Aquatic > Thermal springs > Hot...
CTATCATAGGATACGGATGGATGCCTAAAGGAGAGCAGAGGAGAGGGGAGGCATATCCCTACGCCTGGAAGGAACGAAAGGACGAACGTCTTCATAACCATGCTATGGCCTTCAAAGAAGGTCCTTTATAATGCCTACAGAAGGCGTAGGAGCAGGGAGTTCAAGGGGCATCTGAAAAGCCTTCTCAGGCACATGAGGGAGCAATGGTTCAGGGGGCTTATCCTCGTCATGGACAACGCTACGATCCATAGGAGCCGGGAAACGAGGCTTTTCCTCGAAAGGCATAAGGAGATAAGCCCCTTCTATCTGCCTAAGTACTCGCCCAGCCTAAACGAGGTCGAAGGTAGGGTCATAAGGGGGCTGAAAAGGGATGTGTGCACAAACCATACGTACCGAAGCATAGAGGAGCTGGAGAGGGCTGCCGGACAATACCTAAGGAACCATAATAGGGGACTTAAATACTCGGACTTAACTTAATTCAATTAGCTTGAATTTTAACCTCAAAATTCAAGTATCTTGAATTAGCCCAAACCGAACAGAACCGAATCGGATTCGGATCGGGACGGATCAGCTTCCCGATATCTTGGAAAACTTGGGACCTGTGAGAATTAGATCCAAGACCGGAACCACTCCCTCCAAGAAAACGATGCTAACGACATTGTAAGCAAAAACCGGAAATACCTAGTCTCCTCAAAAACAGACGCAACAGACGCTTCTGACAACTAAAGCCATTTCAGTTATTCCCTAGCTACAAATTTTGTGCGCGATTATTCCTATATGGCATCATCGATTCAAGTTGAGCCAGTTCTGTTCGATCCGAACCTTTCAAAGGCTAGACCCTCCCTATTCACAGTTGAGGGCAAATCCATGGTTTTGCTTATGCCGCTTCTGCTTAAAGCCTTAAGAAATCAAAACCATGGATTACAGCAACCTATTGCTATGCCGATAGACTTAAAAGGAGGTTGCTCCTATCGAACCAAATCAATTGGTTTGATGGGTGATTATTATGAAGGATAGACGTGCCAGATATATTGCGATTGAATTGGCGGTAATACTCTTTGCCTTGATAAGTGGCATCCCATCGGTTTCCGTGTACGCAAGCCCCTGGCAACTAGTCTACAGTAGCACCAGACAGACCGACAGATACGTGTCTATAGTCGTGGGAGTCCACAGCGATGTAGCTGAAACCGTTACGATTACAGAATGGGTGACATACTTCCTGAGGGGAGCTGTCAGTATACAAGTGGAAAGCATATCCTTAGAAACCACAACCATCACTACGGATGAAATGCCAAGGGTTATAAGAGAAAGTACAACCGTCGAAAGAACGGTTATAAAGGTAACCCCAAGTGCCCAAAAGACCCTTTCGCATACTGTTACGCATAACCTCAGCCCCTGCGTACCTTTCGCCTTAGGGAGGGCATGGTGGTTTGGTAGAGAAATACCTATGGGAGCCGAAATCCTAGCTTATGGCTATACGATAGCATCGGAGGTCGGCAGGGGGGCCCCTCCCATCCTAGCCGGAGTTCTTCCCGGAGTTAAAGAACACTTTGAGATAGTCATCTTCAACCCATCTCTGGAGGCAGTGACCGTTAGACTGAATGTTACGGGGCCAAGGGATTGGGATTATAGCATGGAGAGCCTCTTGGCCAACCGCACAGCTGAAGCCATCTTTACAATATCGGCTAATACGGCACTTATCGACTATCTCACAATCACTCCACCAGCCTCTTTAACTGAAGGAGATAAGGAAACGATCAAGGTTACTGCCATGAACAAAGTTACGGGCGATAAGCTCCTCGAGCGCACCTTCCTACTTGCCTACGACAATAAGGCACCCACCATCCTTTCCTCCGATGTAAACCTCGACCCAGCAACCATGCTTGTACAGGCTTCTATCTCGGCCCTAGATGCTTCAGTAGGCATAGACTTTTTCGGAGTTGAACTCCATTATTCCACAGACAACGGCACTACTTGGAGCACGAAAACAATGGATTGGGCTTCTGGAAACCTTACAGGCATCACAGATTTTAAGGCTACGATAGGGCCGTTTCTCTACGATACGAGACTCCTTTACTTCTTCACTATAAGCGACTCTTTAGGCAATACAAACTCAACCGATAAAAGGGAACTTGATATTCCCTCCGATCCCCTCATCGCAGAAAATCAGAGGCTTAGGGATGAACTATACGCATTAAATGCCAGTTATCAAAAACTTCAAAGCGATTATGGAAATCTCAGGGCTCAATTTGACTCTTTGCTCGCCAATGTCTCTTCGCTAACTGAGATGATCGCTTCCCAGAACCGGACCATCGCTTCCCTAAACGAAAGCCTTGAAGCTTCTAGCAGGATGATCGCTTCGTTGCAGGAGAGGGTTTCCAGTCTTACGGCGACCTTGGAAGCCGCTAATCGGACGATCGCAACCCAGAACACTCAGATTTCCCAGCTACAGGGAAGCGTTTCTTCGCTCCAAACAGAGCTGAATACAACTAGAACCCTCATGTATGTACTAGCAGGTACGACTGTTGTCTTCTTGGTAACTACGGCATACTTTGCAAGGCGGAAGCCTAAGCTGTGAATATTCATGGCAGCAATTCGAATGCAAGAAAGGGGCGAAGTTTAGTAGCTGCCTTGCCTAGGCTAGTCATTTATATTTTATATTTCATTTTTCTTTTCTTTTTTCAGGCTCGACATCCTATTTGTTCATAAAGAGTAAGGAAAGGTTAGAAGCTAAATAATGAAGATGATCTATCAAAATCCATGTGGAGAATTTCTAATATCACTTTTGAAAAATAAACGAAGCAGGTTGAGGAAATAGAAAGAAGAATGATCGAAGCGAAAGAATCGATGGGATTAAGATTAGGAATCTTTTAAAATATAAAAGAATAAGAGGATTTGATATAATGATCTACACTAAATCAAATGGGTTTCATCCAACAACTCTAGTTTAAAATTCATATTGTAATAATTCACCACCCCCGGCTACAAATTTTCTGTCAACTTCTAAAGAATTTATCCCTTAAGATATCGTCCCAATTCTAAACATCCTTACCTCCTATTCTTAACGTTCTTGTTTCCCTCAACCTTCCTTTTTTGAGCCCGATGAGATAATTTAAAACCGAAACCACGCCGGAAAGGCATTCTATGGCTTACGGATTCTACCTTTGGGGACTCCTAAAGCCATTAAAGCTGAAGCGAGGGTTATGAGGGCACCCATAAAGAATGTCTTGTCGTAGCCCAGAATACTCCAAAGGATGCCTCCTATCACAGGGACCGATACTGCGGCTACATGATTCATCGTCTGCCCCATGGCGAGGCTTGGAGTAAGATCCTCCAAGGGGACTGAATCGTTAATGTAAGTAACAAGGGCTATGGAGCTGAAGATAAAGAGGAAGGAATCTAAGATGTAGAGAATGTAAAGAACGTTTAGGTTAAGAATAAGAGCATAGCCTATGAAGACTGGTATGGCTCCTCCATAACCGAGAATCAGGGAAAACCTCTCCCCTATTCTGTCCACTAAGCTCCCTACGTAAGGGGCTGCCATGAAACCTATGATGTTGTTAAGGAGCATGAGAAGGGCTATGTGGCTTACGGGAGCTCCAAAGGCCTTCACCATAACAAGGGTGGCGAAGGTTGTGAAGATCTGCCTGCGGCATCCATCGAGAAGGGATAGACCATAATAAAGCCCATATTTTCTCCGGAGGATGAGGCGGAACCTTTGGGAACCCTTCGACTGCCCTGGAATCCCAAGGGTCGTAAGGCTAGCAAGGAGGGCCATTATGGCGGCGATCAGGAAGAAGGTTCTGAAGGATGTAGATAGCCATGTGGAAGCTACGAAGACTGTAAACATCGACACTGTGGCGGCCGCGAAGCCAACGGAGTTCATTTGGCCTAGCCTTTTCCCTTCACAGGAGGGCTCCGATAGCTCAAGGATCATGGAAGATCTAAGGGGCATCCAGCAGTGCAAGCCGAGGCTCCAAAGGAAAGAATAGGCGATTAGGTCTGGAAGCCCCCGAACGAAGTAGTAGGCCCCAAGGCCTAAGGCTACAAGAAGCAAGGAAGCCCCGGCTAGGAGGGGCTCAGCCACATGGAGTAGAAATCCTAGGATGAAGGCTGTTAAAAGCCCAGGAATTTCCCTGATGGATTCCAAAACCCCAAGCTGATGTGCTTCTATGCCTATATCCTCTACGAGAAAGTTCGTGTATATTGTTCCTTGGATCCCAGTGGCGAAGCTGAGACCGAAGATTCCAATACCTAAGGCGAGTAAAGCCTTAAACCTTCTCCCATTCGGATCGTCATGCTCCTTCCAATTCCAATTCAGATTCCTAGGTTTGGAATGCCTCAAGGCCTCATAGGTTAGGTGGATCTTCCTATAAAAATAAAATGCTCAAGAGCCAAACGAGCCATGGAACGATCCTATCCGAACCGAATCTGATCCGAAGCAAATTAGCGTTTTTCTCAGCTTAGATGCTACAGGCTTCCTAGGATCCATTATTGTCCAAATTTACGGCGGAAAAAGCCTTCATGCTCTACATTTTGAGAAGTCATTTTATGGGCATCTAAGTAAAAGAGAAGACCTTATCTTAGGGAAATCAAAACTTCATTAGGATTCTAGGCTTGAAGACTAAAGCCCTTTTCCCTTTTAAAGAATGGGCCTCCAGATCGAGGGATGCAAAAGGGGGGTAGGTAGGAAAAAAGAAATTTTATTGGGTGATTTCATGCCAAAGTTTGCTCATATAGCCGATGCTCACCTTGGAGCCCACAGGGAGCCTATTCTTCAAGACCTTGAGCTGAAGGCCTTCAAACTTTCCTTTGAAGAATGTCTTCGCAGGAATGTTGACTTCATCCTCCTTACTGGGGATCTCTTCAATGTTGGAATCCCAGACCTTGGAATCGTCAACGAAGGCGTGAAGAGGTTAAGGGAAACGAGGGAAAAGGGGATCCCTGTCTATGCGATCTATGGAAGCCACGATTATACTCCCACGGGAACCTCGATAATAGACATTCTTGAAAGTGCAGGATTGATACAAAGGATTGATCATGGAGACTATAGTACCGATGGATCCTTAAGGCTTAGGTTTACAGTGGATGCTAATACTGGCGCCAAGCTTACTGGCCTATCTGCCCGGAGGATGGGCCTTGAAAGCAGGCTTTTTGAAAGCCTGGATCGAAGGGCACTGGAGGAAGAGAAAGGTTTCAAAATCTTCGCCTTCCATACAGCTATAGAGGAATTCAAGCCTCCAGATCTTGCCGCTATGGAGGCGATTCCCATGAAATGGCTTCCAAAGGGCTTCAGCTACTATGCTGGCGGCCACCTTCATGATGCTTCCTTGAAGAATCTCGAGGGCTATGGTCCCATTGCCTTTCCTGGTGCCCTCTTTCCCAAAGACTCAAGGGATCTGGAGAAGACCGTGAAGGGAGAGAAGCGGGGTTTCTTCATCGTTTCCTTCGAGAAGGATGTCGAGAAAATAGAGTTTTTCCAGGTAAAGGTCTTCGATGGAAGTTTCTATGAATACAATGCTTCGGGGAAGACACCTTCCGAGGTTCAGGAGGAGCTTATGGAAGCCCTTAAGGACATGGATGTTCAGGGAAGGATCGTCCTCCTTAAGGTTGCCGGGGAATTGGTCCAAGGAAAGACCTCCGATGTAGATTTTCAAGCTATAAGGCGTTTCATTTTGGAAAGGGGAGCCCTCCACCTGCACCTGAACCGTCAAAGCCTCACATCCAAGGAGTACGTAGCGACTTCTTTACCGGGAGAAGATAGGGCATCCATGGAGGAAAGGCTTCTTAAGGAAGGCCTATCCCGCGTTAGGATATCCGAGGAGGGCCTAAGAGGCGAATCGGGCTTAAGGCTGGCCCAGGAGCTTCTAAAGAACTTGAGGATGCCCCCTAAACCTAACGAAGCCAAGAAGGACTATGAGGCCCGCCTTCGCAAGACAGCCTTCGAAATCCTCAATTTAAAGGAGGTTATGGAATATTGATGCTTAAGGCCCTTAGGCTTAAGAATATACGAAGCTATAAGGATCAGACGATAGAGTTTCCCCTTGGAACAACCCTCTTTGAGGGCGACATAGGATCTGGAAAGTCTACGATTTTGATGGCCATAGAGTTTGCCCTCTTTGGGCTTGGGTCAGAAAGGGGTTCCTCGCTACTGAGGATTGGGGCTTCCGAAGGGGCTGTAGGCTTGACCTTCGAGGTCGATGGAAAGGATTACACCATCGTACGGACGATTAAGAGAAGGGGAAAGGGAGTGCAGCAAGGAGAGGGATACTTGAGGACTCCAGAGGAAAGCCTTTACCTCTCACCGACGGAGTTGAAGGAGAAGGTTCTCGAAATCCTGAGCTTCAACGAGCCTCCAGATCCAAAGGCAAGAAGTCTCATCTATCGATACGCCATTTTCACGCCCCAAGAGGAGATGAAGGGCATCCTAACGCTTCCCCCAGATCTGAGGCTCCAAACGATTAGGAAGGCCCTAAGGATCGAGGATTACAGGATTGCCATGGAGAATGCCTCATCCATAGCTAGGGAGATTAGGCAGAAGAGCCTTGAGTTTGAGATAAGGTCCCAGGACCTAGAGGCTTTGAAGAAGGACCTTGAGGAGAGGAAAAAGAAACTAGTTGAAGATGAAGAACGCTGCAGAATCCTGAAGGCTGAGGAGGAGTCGATCAATCATAAGGTTGAGGAGCTAAAGGAGGAGCTTGGAAGGTTCCAGGACAGAAGGGCCGAAATGATAGCCATAGTTTCTAGGATTCCTATCCTGAAGGATCGATTAAAGGAGGTTTCCGAGGAGATCGAGGGCGCCCTCTCAGAGAAGCGGGGATGCGAAGACAAGATAAGGGATCTTGAGGCGAGGGTTGAAGCCTTCAGCAAACTCCAGCCTCCGACTTCCAAGAGTGAAGAAGCCCTTCTTCTCGACATCAGGAGGCTTGAGGAGGAGGAGCGCAGGCTCAGGGAAGTTGGGGCGATCTTAAGGCGTAAGCTGGAAGAGCTGGAGGAAATCGAGAGGCAGGGAATCTGCCCGACCTGTGAGCGCAAGGTTGACCCAAGGGAGTTTGGAGAGAAAATAAGGCTTAAGCGTCTTGAAGAGGCAGAGGCTTCAAAAAAGCTCATGGAGGCTTCCGAGGAGCTGAAAACCTCCAAGGAGCTTCTTGAAGCCCTTAGAGTCTATGAGGCTGCCGTTAAGGAAAACCATAGGGACATGGAAGAGCTCCGGTTTTATTTAAGGAGGGGAGGGGAGCTCGAGGATAGGATCGAATTCCTTATGGAAAGGCAAAGGATGCTCAAGCAAGAATTGGAGAAGGCTGAGGAGGATGCGGCAGGTCTCCAGGACCTTCTGAGCCTCATAGCCTCGAAAGAGGCTGAGCTTCAAGAGGAGGAGCGTAGGCTTCTGGCGGTCCGAAGGGAGCTCTCAAGGCTTGAGGGGGGGATTGGAGAGGCGAAGAAGGCCCTTACCGAACTTGAGGAACAGATAAAATCGAGGGAAGCTGTGCGCCAGAAGGCTCGAAGGCTCAGGGAATATACGAGCTGGCTGGAGGATTACTTCCTTCCCACCTTGGAAATCATAGAAAGGCAAGCCTTGGTTTCGAACAACCTCGAGTTTAATGAAAGCTTCCAAAGATGGTTCAAAATGCTCATAGAGGATCCCAGCAAAGATGCCAGGGTTGACGAGTCCTTTACTCCCATAGTCGAGCAGGATGGTTACGAGCAGGACATCGAATACCTCAGCGGCGGAGAGAGGACGAGCCTCGCTTTGGCCTATAGACTTGCCCTTAACTCCCTTGTGCGAAGGGCTTCCCTTGGTATGAAATCCAACCTCCTAATCCTAGACGAGCCTACGGATGGATTTAGCAAGGAGCAGCTCTCGAAGGTCAGAGACATTCTAGAAGAGCTCCGTTGTCCCCAGGTCATCCTTGTATCCCATGAGAAGGAGATGGAAAGCTTTGCAGATCATGTTTATAATGTTGTCAAGGAGGCTGGGGAATCCAAGATTGTTCCGCAAGGATCTTAGGAAGCCTCCGAGGGCTTTATGATTTTCTAAGGTGTTCATATGGGTAGAAAATTTCTCGCGGCCAAGGAGAACCTCGTTGAAGCCTTAGCGAAGCTGGCAAAGGAGAGGCATTTAACCCTCTTCAGCCTCGTCAACGAATCCCTAGAGCAGATACTGAGGGCCGAAGGATATAAGAAAAGCCTTAGGGAAGTTTTGGATGAGTATGAGGCCCTTACCATAGCCAAGGAAACGGGCTGCGTCATCGTGATGGAGGAATGCCTCTATCGCCTCATAGAAAAGTACTATCGGGAAGATGGTGAAAGCATTTCTAGGGTCTGGTACGATCAAGGCTCCTGGTATGGAAGGCTTCTTCCATCCCATTTTATAGCGAAGGACGGATTTGAGGCTCTGGAGAAGTTTATGCGAACGATTTTTTGGGGGCTCTCGGATTTGACCATCTCGGAAATCGAAGATGGCCTAGTCCTGCGATGCATAGGACCTAGGCTTCCAGAATCCTACACAAACCTTTTAGCCTCCTTCTTGGAGGGTTTTATCCATAGCCTAGGCTACAGAACCGTAAATAAGGATGTAAGTAGGGGAATTATTTTCTTAACCTTCAAGGTTAAGACGAAAACCTAAAAAAAGTCCCTATGGAAAAGAAAGGCTTTAATGAATGGAATAGGCAAGAAATAATAAATAAAAAAAGAGGGCTAAATTTCCTTCTCCGGTAGGCTGCATCGATGGCTGGATCGAGGGAAGCCTCAAGGCAGAAAAGGTTCATACCCGTTCGGAGCGATCTTCTATCGAAGATCATCGAGATCTCGAATCGTGAGGGAAAAACCGTCTTTGGGCTCACGAACGAGGTCCTTGAACAAGCAATAAGGGCCTATGAATTGAAAACAACCCTATCGGAGATTGTCGAAACCTTCTCCCTCTTAAAAATGGAACGTGAGACGGGAGCTACCATCATATCCTCAGAGGTCCTCAACCATCTGATCGCCCGCCTCTATCCCCAGGAGAAGGAGGCCCTCCAGGACCTTTGGAGACAATATGGTCAATGGATAGGGAAGTATATCATAGCCAAATTCCATGACCAGGAACCTATGGAAGTTCTAAGTAAGCTCCTAAGATCCTGCGCTTGGGATGTTACTGATGTGAGTGTCCAAAAGGATAGGGAGTCAGTGAAGGTTCGTTGTCTGGCACCATACCTTCCTTCTGAGAATACGGAGCTATTTTCGAAGTACTTGGAAGGAGTTATGGATTCCTTGGGCTACAGGGTCTTGAAAAACGACACATTAAGGGGTATTATCCTCCTCGAATTTCGCAGGAAGCAAGGCGAAAACGAACATAATAGGAGGCTTAGTTAGGTCCCTTAAGGTGAGGGGTTGAGGGCTGAAGATTCCAAGAATTGGATAAGGCCCCTGTTCCCTTATCCAGCCCTTTTCCTTCGAAAGGATTCTGAGAGGATCCTCATCGTTGCCGACCTTCATATAGGATGGGAGGTAACTTTAGCTGAACAAGGCATCCATGTTCCCTCCCAGTTGACAAAGCTCCTTATGAGATTGAAGGAGGCCATTTCGAAGTGCAGGCCGAATCGCCTCATCCTTTTAGGCGATGTTAAGCACACCGTGGGCAAGGTTGAGTTGGCAGAATGGAGGGATGTCCCTGAATTCTTCGAGGAAGTTTTAGGGATCGTTCCAAGGGTCGATGTAATTCCTGGAAATCATGATGGGGATCTTGAGCCCCTTACTCCTTCCTCCGTAAGGATCTATCAACCAACGGGGATATCCCTATGGGGAAAGGTGGGGCTTTTTCATGGTCATGCATGGCCAGGTCTGGATGTACTAGCATGCCAAACCCTTGTCATGGCACACCTTCATCCTGTTGTTGCCTTCAGGGATCAGTTTAATTATCGCATCATAAAGCCCGTTTGGATCAAGGCTTCCTTCAAGCCTGAATCTATGATGGCTGTCCTATCCAAGCGCCGTCATGGCGAAAATACCATGGCCCCTGCTGAAGGGTTTGAGGGGGAACATAAAGTGATAGTGATGCCTCCATTGAACGAGTTTCTAGGAGGTCAGCCTATTAACGAAGATGGATCTAGGGGGAAGCGATCGGGGAAAGGAGAGCGAGAACTCCTTGGCCCCTTCCTTCGCTCCGGCTGCGTCAATATGGAGGAGGCGGAAGTTTACATGCTAGACGGAACATACTTGGGAAGTATAGGTCAGCTTAGGGCCTTTAGTTAGCCAATTTCATTCAAAGGAAATAAAGGCTTTGAAGAGAGGCTTCTTCCTTTATTTTCCCTATTATTTTTTATTTTTATAGGTATCCACATGCCAAAAGAAGGGGAGGAAGTTGAGGTGCCATCCTTGCCTTTAAAAATTGGAATCATCGGGTGCGGAGGAATAGCGAGCGCCCATCTGAAGGCCCTTCAACAAATTCCTGATGTTAAGCTTTCTGCCTTTTCCGATATAGTGGTTGAGAGGGCTAGGAGCTTTGCCGAGGCCGTGGGAGGAGGAGCCATTTACAAGGATTACCATGGGATGTTGGAGAACGAAAGGCTCGATGCCTGCTATATCTGCATTCCCCCCTTTGCCCATACGGATCAGGAGCTTCTCTGTGTTGAGAAGGGAATACCCTTCTTTGTCGAGAAACCCGTCGCCCTAACCCTTGAGAAGGCTAAAGAAATCGATGCGGCCGTTGAGAAAGCGGGGCTCATTACCCAGGTTGGATATGTCCTAAGATTCAATGATGCGATGGTAAGGGCTTTGGAGATCCTTCGAAGGGAAGGGGGGCAAATCGCCCTCTATCAGGCAATACGCCTAGGTGGGATACCCGGAACGCCGTGGTGGAGGAGAATGGAACTCAGTGGAGGACAGCTTGTCGAACAGTCAACCCATATGGTGGACCAGGCGAGATGGATAATCGATTCGGAGGCCAGCGAAGTCTACGCCAAGTTCGACTACTCCCTTCTGAAGGATGTCCCGGATTTCAACATAGAGGATGTGAGCATCGTTTCCATAGCTTTCGAAAACGGAGCCTTAGCCTGTATTACGAGTAGCTGTGCCGCAAAGAAAGGTTCCATGGAAGCCTGGATCATCGCAAAGAACCTCCAAATCGAATCTGATGGCTCATCAGTAAGAGTCATAAGGGTTGGAGGTGAAGTCATAGAGATGAAGCCTGAGAAGACAGCCTTGGTTGAGGAGGATAAGCACTTCATCGAATGCGTTAAGAGGGGGACCAAGACCTTAGTCCCCTATAGGGAGGGGCTAAAGACCCTAGAAGTCACCTTGGCAGCCGTGAAATCAGCAAAGGAAGGTAAGCCAATAAGGCTGCCCTTGTGAAAGCCTTCCTTTGGTTTTGTTGGCTCGATGTGCCGTATGCTCGAAGGAAACCTCAGGACTTTCCCATAAGCTCTTTTTTTATAGAAGGCTCAAAAGCCTTAGGAAATTTCCCAACTAGAAACTAAGGTGGGGAAGCTTCTTTTCTAGTCCAGACCATCCTTCCTTAGGATTGATCTAGCCGCTATTATGCCCGACATGGAAGCCTGGGAGAGGCTCCTCGTCACACCAGCCCCATCACCGACGGCATAGAGGTTCTCTATATTTGTTTCAAGGTCTTTACTAAGCTCGAGCCTTGAGGAGTAAAATTTTACCTCTACTCCGTAGAGAAGGGTATGATTTTCTGAAATGCCCGGGGCCACGGCCTCGAGGGCATCGATCATCTCCAAGATATCCGATAAGTATCGGTAGGGAAGGACATAGCTTAGGTCTCCGGGCATGGCTGTAGTGAGGGTTGGCTTCACGATGCTTCTGCTTATCCGATCGGCAGTGGATCGGCGGCCTCGCTTCAGATCTCCAAGGCGCTGTATAATGACCCCCCCACCTATGATATTTGCCAATCGAGCGATGTACTTTCCATAGGCGATGGGCTCCTTGAAGGGTTCTGTGAAGGCTGTACTGACGAGGATGGCGAAGTTTGTATTATTCGTCTTTTTTTCAGCATAGCTTTGACCGTTTACAGTCACGACATCATTGTATAGCTCTGTGATGACTTCCCCGTTCGGACAGACGCAGAAGAGTCGAACCCTATCGTCAAAGCTCTTAGAATAGAAGACAAACTTGGGCTCGTAGAGAACCTTTGTGAGGGGCTCCATGATGGCCGCTGGAATTTCTACCCGAACCCCTAGATCGACCGGATTCGCAAAGGTCTTCAGTCCAAGCCTCCGGACCTCCCCACTCAACCATTCGGATCCTACCCTTCCAGGTGCGAGGACAACATAGCGCCCATAGAAGCTTTCACCCTCCTCGGTTTCCACGCCAGTAACTCGCCCATCTTCCACGAGGATCTTCCTTACACCAGTACCCATCTTCATCAGGACTTTAGGTTTCAGGTAGTCCCTCATGGCTTGCAGAATCTTCGCACACTTATCGGTCCCCATATGCCTAAGCCTAACCGGTATAAGCTCCAGTCCAGCCGAGGCTGCCTTACGGCGGATCTCATCGATGGCGTCGAAGTCCGTGCCATAGAGGAGCTTGGGCGCTCCAAATTTCAGCCAGATGGAATCAACTTCGTCGGCGAGCTTCATGAGTTCCTCGACGGGCCTGTACTCGGAGAGCCATCCTCCAACATCAGGGGAGAGGTGGAGCTTTCCATCGCTGAAGGCTCCTGCACCTCCCCAGCCATAGAGGAGGGAGCAGGGATTGCAGACCTTCGTGCAGCCTAATCCTCGACTCGCAGGGCATATCCTTCTCTCGATATCGTAGCCCTTGTCGAGCATGAGGATCTTCAGACTATCTTTTTTCAGAAGCTCTAAGGCTGTAAAGATGCCAGCTGGGCCGCATCCGACGATGATGACATCGTAGGACAAGAACTTCCCGGCACAAGGGGAAGCCTTTATGGAATATAAACCTTTTTGCGACTAGCGAGGATGAGTATTACTCATTTTTTTGTAGTTACTCTTAAATAAGTGTGAATTTTGATGAACTAATCGATCGTCTTAGGGGCTTGATGGGGATGAGCGGATACACAAAAAGCGTTGTTGCGGCTTATGTGATTGTGTTTTCGGCTTTAGCCTTAGTCCTTACTTTTAGCAAGGCTGAGATACCGTATCCTCTTCTGCCTTACTTGAAGTTTGATTTTGCAGAAATCCCCGTTATGATGACACTTCTGCTTGGAGGTCTCGTTCCCAGCTTAGCTACAGCAGTTATCCATTGGATTGGGCTTTCATTAGCCCGCGGATGGGTCTTAGGGCCGCTGATGAAGTTTCTTGCAGTTGCTCCCATGGTTGCCGGCTTTTGGCTGGGAATGAGACTTTACAAAAGGAAGTGGATTGTAAAATCTATTGCGGTTGCGTTTTTGCTTGGAATTGCCACCAGGGTGGTTGTATGCACAGTCCTTAACACTCTAGTTCTCCTATTCGTTGCACCTGAATTTCTAACGTTCTCAGAATACGCGTTAAAAGCTGTTGGAATAAATATAGCCTCTACCAGCGACGCTCTGTTATGGACTCTAACTCTCAATAGCACATTCAACGCGTTTCATGTGGTATTCTCGTCAATAATCGCGATGTTGCTGTTTAGAGCGGCGGCAACGAGGCTCCCAAGCATCGCCAAAAAGGCATGGGTTTCGCTGGAAGCCGAAGGGACTTCCACATAAATGCTTAAGGCTTATAGAAACGAAAGAAGTTGTTGGAGAAGAGCTTGTAGAGGAAACCTAGGCTTTCCATAATTCTGGTTAAGCGTAAAGGAGGGGGTGCTATGCGTCATCCATAGATGCGGAGGGCGGAGTGGTCGCTAAAATAGCCCGAAGTATTGGAAAATCCTTAAAGCTTTGGCCTCAATTGAAAGGAGCTGTGAACTTTAGCCCATGGCATCACCTCCTATAAGCCAAAGGATGCCTAAGGGCTCAGGTCCTCCATAGCCGCATGGAGAAGCCCTAAGGCTTCTATTCTATGGTATCGGATCCAGTTGTAGTAGCTCCTCCAGGCTTCAAGCCATGTTTTCACATGCCTGAAGGACGTATGGCATCGGCATGGGAAGGATAGGTCGAATCGAAGAGAAGTCCTTCAGCCTTCGCTTTACTTCCTTGCTGAGCCTTTCTGCAAGGTTTAGAAGGCTTCTATCATGGATAAGCCTTAGCCTTGGCTTAGCTCGGAGCATACGCCATACCATGGGGCTCCGTTCTTTCGGCTACGACAACCCTTATGCCATAGAGCCCTTTGAGCCTCTTTAGGAATAGGTAGGCTACAAAGCTGTTCCTCTTCTTGTCCAGCTCAGCTCTAAGCCCAAAAGCTTACGGCTTTTGGTTAGGGCTCTAAGGCTATCCATCCCATCCTATCCCATCCCATATCCAGGCTTCTTCTCCTTTTATGATTACGGTTCTCTCATCCACTACGGCTACCTTAGCCTTTCCTACGTACAGGGCTTCTGATAGGCTTCCGAATCTATAGAGCCATCAGTCCATATAGATTGATGGCTCCTTAGAAGAAAGAAGCTTATTCCATTGCCCTCGAATCCTTCCTAAGGCTCAATCCCTAAATAAGTAAAGGGCATAGGCTACTATGGCTAGGGGAGTCCTATCCCTCTCAAAGCGTTTTGATGTCATAGTTCATCGAAGAAGATAGGGCTCCCCTAAGGCTTAAGGTTACAGCTCCAAGCACTATAGATGATAATGGTTCTTTTAGGCTTGAAAATTTAAAAATTCCTATTTTTTAGCTCATTATTTTTGTTCGCTCTTAATCATGAAGTTGTTGGCATCCATGATGTCCATGGACTTTTTTCTCCATCGCCAACAAGCTCCCTGATTAAGAGCGTTTTTGTTAATCCATTAGAAGGATTGCTTTATGGCTTAGCTATTCCTTCTAGCATAATAAAGGATTCTTTTTTTAATATTCCCTTGCAAAGACAATAGTATGATAAGAATTACGAAATTATAATTAAGCTACAAAGCAGAAAGGAATCCCTACTATCTTTTGAAATATACTTGCCCCACCCAATAACATCTTTACAAAAATATTAATAATAAGAAAAAAAGTATACACAATTTAATATTATAGCGTAATATACCCTAAAAACTACTGGATCATGTACTTCTTGAGGGCCCTTTCATCAAGCGTAATGCCGAGACCAGGCTTCTCCGGAACTTCTACTAAGCCCTCCTTGACCTGCAACGGATCCTCAGCCAGAGTATGCTCCCTTAGTCGATGGAGGAAGAAGGGGCTTGGTAGGGTCGACATCTTTATCACGGCTGCTAGGTGGACTTGGAAGGCTTCGGCGATGGCCGTCCTTCCAAAGCCCTCAAGCCATACGGGCCGTCCTCCAACGGTATAGCCCCTTCCTTCAGCCCCACTGGCCGTCATGGTTCCACCGGCCACCTCCGCAGCGGCGGCATAACGGAAAGTTGCCCAGACCCCCGGGACCTCTATGACATAATAATCCACCATATCAGTAGCTAGAGAGACTATGGGATCTGGATCGCCCATATGAATGGCTAGGGGTATGTCAACCTTCGCCTTGATGGTCAAGTAGCCTTCAACATCGGACTGGGGTATGGGGCTCTCAAGACAGAAGATATTGTAGCGTTCTAGCTTTTTTGCGAAACTGATGGCCTTCGATGGAAGCCAAAGGCTTCCATTGGCATCTGGAATGATCGCCATTTCTGGAACGGCTCCAGCAATCGCCTTTACTTGCTCCACAGGATCGTAGTGAGGTCTAGCCTTGAACTTGTGCACTGTAAAGCCCTCCTCAGCCGCCTTCAGGGCTTCCTTTGCCAGAATATCCGGCGAGAAGTGGTGGCTCCAGTAGCAGACAGGGACCTTGTCCCGATACTTATGCCCGAGGACCTTGTAGATGGGGACCTTCAGGTATTGAGCCATGATATCATAAAGGGCTTCTTGGAGGGGCCATAAAGAGTCGTCGAGAACAAAATCGAAGGGGTTTTTACCTATGAGCTGAGAGGCAAGGGCCCTTGCGTCCCTAGGGTTCTCGCACAAGCCTACGATACCCTCATCCGTATGGATTTTATAGACCCAAGTTCTTGAGCCTTGGGCTGCCCAAGCCATGTACTTCCTAACTTCTTCTTTCCAAGGAATGTCTATGAAAAAGGACTCAACCTTCACAATCTTCAAAGCCATCTTCCTCCTCATTTTCTAAGAAGTTCTCTTAGATGCTTGCTGGATTATTCAAAATAAAAGATTTTCCTACGATATGGTCTGTCCAAAAAATGGCTATCATCTTAACCCATCGAAGCCGTGATTTCTCATGGGCTGATGGTTGGTCTAAGCCTTATCCTCCTTATGGGACTTATGGTTTCGCCCTTCAGTCCATAGATGACAACGAATTCTTGTAAGTGCCCCCTATGCTGAGCACAGTCGCTTTGAACTAATACTTAACCCTAACTGGGATACTTCCCTTCTCAAGGGATTCATAGCCCGCGCAAACGACCGCTAATGTCCTCCTCTCTTCCACTCCGGAGGTTATGGGAGTTGAGTGACCTTTTATGCATTCTACAAAATGTTTGACCTCTTCAAGGAAGGTATCCCTTCCCTCAACCTTTATACGGATACATCTATCGAGTCCTCCAACTTTTTCCCCATAGACCTCGACGCTGTCTAGTAGGGTCCTTATGGTTCCTAAGCTACCGTTTATCACCGAGGGGCAACCATTAGGGGAATAGGGCTTAAAGGTCTTAGTGGAGAAGCTTTCAGACAAAACCCCCAGGGCTCCACCTTTGAATTGTAGGATGGCAACGCTTGTATCATCGCCTTCCATTTCGGATAGGACCTTTCTCGCTTGGAAAAGGGTTACAGTTTCAACCTCTCCTAGCAGCATTCTCAGAACATCTACATCATGGATGCCCCCAGACATCCAGATTCCCCCTCCCGCCTTTTCCTTGTCCAAGAACCAAGGATGCCTCCTTAGATAATCGTGCATCTCATGGTCCCTGAAGATGCGGGCAAGAAAGACATCACCTAAGAAACCAAGTTCCATCAGTTCCTTGATCTTCAAATTTATTGGATGGAACCTTACGTTCTCAGCAATCATCAAGATGACTCCAGCCTTCCTAGCTGCCCTTATCATCTCATCAGCCTCCTTGAGACTGTTAGCCATGGGCTTTTCGCAGAGGACATGCTTTCTTGCCTCAGCCGCCTCCACAGAAACCTGAGAGTGCAGGTAGTGCGGAAGGCATATGCTTACTGCCTCGATCCTCGGGTCCCTTAGGACAGCCTCATAATCGCTATACGAGGCTTCAGCTCCAAATCTCTTCGCCAATTCCCTCGCCTTTCCCTCATCCAAATCAGCGGTAGCTAGGAGCTTTACCTCCGGGATGGATGCGTATGCTCTGGCATGCTGCTCCCCTGCCCATCCACAACCAATAAGAGCGACCTTAAGCCTTTCGCTCATACAAATTCACCTTCCTTTTCTCTCAACCCTTTCCCGTAGAAAATCTTAAGGTTTCAAGCAATGAAACGGCTCGGGAATTTCGATGCTTTTGACGTTCACTTACAAGGGAGACAGAAAGAGGGATGCTGCAAACTTAACTTAAGCCTTAGGGGAGCCCAATCCCTCTCGCGGGGATATGCCTTACAAGATCTTCAAGAGGGAAAGGGCTCCCTATCGATAGTAGCCTATCCGTCTATTCTACCTCTTTCTAAGATGCGCGAGAAATAAGATATATTGATGAACCCTTCTATCCATAGGATATCAGATATTTTCTTACAGCTTCCATATTAAGCTCTACGCCGATTCCAGGCTTCTCCGGAACTTCGATATAGCCGCCTTTAGGTTCGAGATGAGGCTCTACAAGGTCATCTTCCCTGAGGAAGTGAAGATTGTCGGCTGGGAGGATGGCGTTCTTCACTACGGCTCCTCCATGAGCCTCAAAGGCTCCAGCAATCCCACCTCCGCCTACTCCTATCGTCTGAAGCCACATGGGAATGCCAGCCGCCTCCGTGATCGCAGATATGGCATGGAGTTTGCTAGGATAGCCTCCCGTACAAAGGTAGTCGATGGCATCCGTTTTTGCGGCTAGAAAGATTTCCTCGATGGAACCTGTATGCCAGGCAATAGGAATATCGATCTTTTTCCTAAGGAGACGATACCGTTCCGGATCATGACGGACTTCCATGCTCGCGCCGATTGGTATCGAATAGTGCTTACCTCCTAACTCGATGGTGTGGTAGAGGTCGTAGGCTGGTTCTAAGGGATCTTCAAAGACCTGGATGTTATAGTCTGATAGCTCCTTGGCAATTCTTATCGTTTCTGAGAAGGACCAACCAGCACCGCGATCTATTCGTAACTCAAGCTTATCGCCTACGGCTTCATGAATGGCTTTCACCCTAGCTACTGTGTCAGACTTGCGACTTGTATGCCACTTATATGTTTTGAAGCCCTTCTTCACGGCTACGATAGCCTCGGCCGCCGTATCCTCTGGAGAAGCCTCATTTGCCGTCCAGTATGCTACGGGAACCTGATCCCTCACCTTCTTACCAAGAAGCCTATAGACTGGCCATCCTAACGCCTTCCCTTGTAGGTCATAAAGAGCCCGCATAAGGGCGGGAGCGAAGGCCTCCGGGTCCAAGTCCAAGGGGTCTCTTCCAACGATCCTTTGGAACTGTTGCCTTAGAAAGGATGTATCGGTTCCTTGGATTTCCTGCTGCCCCAAACCGCAAGTTTCGTCATCGGTCCAAAGTCTGACAACTGCATCAGGACTTCCAGGATGAGTCGCGGTGTTCGTTGGATAGTACTTCTTTAGAGCATCGATTGCCGGAACGCCTACTACATAAACCTCCATTCTCCTTATAGTCAAGGCTAAGCCCCAAACTTTTCCGCCTTGTTTGAATTTATAGTTTAGTAAGGTTTAAATCGTTCTACAGAAAGGATGCCCCAAATGAAGAAAGACGTTGGGATTTCCATGGGACTTCTTGAAAGCCTTAAACCTTCGGAGGAGGAAAGGGCCCTAGAACTCCATAAAAAGGCGATCGTTATTAACGCCCTCTCTTACTTCAGCTTCAGGGATGAGCCAGGAAGCCTCCAGCGATTTCAAGATTATTATCGAATCCTTGTTGATGGAGGTATAACCTCCGTCAACCTGACCGTGGCAGTTTACGACAACCTAGGGCAGGCTTGCAGGAACATCGCCTGGGTCCTCAGGGGTATGGAAAGCGTTGGCTTAGATAGAATTTGTCTCATCAAGAGCGCTGAGGATATAAAGAGGGCTAAGGAGCTTGGCATTCCGGGAATTATCCTTGGCTTTCAGAATTCGGATCCCCTCGAAGGCGATATAAGTCTTCTTAGCCTCTTTCGCAGGATCGGTGTTATGGTCATCCAGCCCACTTACAGCACGAGGAGCCTTGCTGGAGACGGTTGTTTCGAAAGGATGGATGGAGGACTTAGCCGTTTCGGTCTTGAACTCATCGAGGAGATGAACCGCCTAGGAATCCTTGTGGACCTCTCCCATTGCGGCGACAAGACAACCTTGGAGGCTATAGAGGCTTCCAAGGATCCCGTTTCCTTTACCCATACGACTGTAAGGGCACTAAAGCCCATGAACTGGAGGAGGGCTAAGACGGATGAAGCCATCCAAGCCTTAGCCGAGAAGGGGGGTGTTTTGGGGATCGTGGCCGAATCGACTTTTCTCAAGGATGGTGGAGGGGCAACCTTTGAAGATTATATAGCCCATATCAAATACGTGATAAACCTTGTAGGCATCGACCATGTAGGCCTAGGGCCTGATATCCAAGAGTTTCAGAGGAAGGAAAATGTCGATAGGCTTCGAGCCTTAGCCCAGAAGCGATGGACAGAGGCGAAGGATAGGTATCCTGAAGCCTGGTATCAAAGCCACACCTACTACGAAACCTTCTATGTAAAGGGCTTTGAAACCATGGCAAAGACCATAAATGTGACGAAGGCTCTTGTAGCCTCTGGCTTTTCAGACTCTGAGATACTGAAGATTCTAGGACTAAACTTCCTCAGACTTTTCCAAAGGGTCTGGAGGCATTAGGTCAGCCTTCAGTCGTAGGTTGCTTATCATCCATCATTCCCTTTCCTTGGCCTTAAGAGATCACCGGGGCCTTCAAAATGGTCGACTATCATCTCCATACACCCATGTGCGGACATGCTTATGGGGATCCTATCGATTATGTGAAGGCAGCTTTAGCCAAAGGATTCGAGGAAGTGGGCTTCTCCGACCATATCATCCTCCATGTAGATCGAAGGGAATATTCCATGCCCCTCGAGAGAGTTGGGCATTATGTGACGGAGATCGAGGAGGTCAAGATGCTTTCAGAACCTCTGGGTTGCCGGGTACGCCTCGGAGCTGAGGTTGACTACTCTGCGGAGAAGGTTGATAAGATTCGAGCCCTTCTAGACAGGTATCCTTTCGATTATATCTTAGGCTCCGTTCACTCCCTTGGCAGCTGGTTCATCGACGATCCTCGTTATGCTTACCTTTACGCTCAGGTGGACTTGGAATCGCTTTACCGGGATTACTTCTCAACCCTTTCAAGGGCCGTTGAATCGAGACTTTTCGATTCGATGGCTCATCCTGATCTTGTGAAGAAATTTGGGTTTAAGCCAAAGGTTGAGCTCAAAGGCTTCTATGCTGAGGTTGTAGAGGCCCTTCGGAAGACTCATGTTTGCATCGAGGTCAACACATCGGGCCTCAGGAAGCCCGTTCGGGAGATCTATCCCGACAAGGTATTTTTGACCATGTGTTATGAAGCTGGCATTCCTGTGACCCTCGGCTCCGATGCCCATTGCCCATCGGAGGTTGGGATGGATTTCGATAAGGCTTTAGCCCTCCTTGAAGAAGTAGGGTACGAAGAGATAGTCCTTTTCTCGAAACGAAGGAAAAGTTTCCTTAGGATATCTGAATTAGGATTCGTGTGCCCAAGGTAATTTAGTAAGCCTATGGTCGTACCGTTATCCTCGAAGGAATTCATAAATCTTGGGCCGAGACGGCTTCACGCTTGGCTCCGCCAAAAAAGGCCCATGGGCCTTTTTTCTTAAAGAAGGAATCCATATAGAGGAAAGGGTTAAGATAATCGGAGGACAGCTCTAATCCTAGCAGATTTGATTCTTCCATATGGAAGTTTAAAAACCTGCCCATAGGGAGGCTACTAAACTCTAAATTACTTATCTTTGAGATTCGGAGGGAGTCCGAGCCTGCATCTCCAGTGGAAGCTTTACACTCATGATGAGAGCATCCTCACCATCGAAGTAGTAGCCTCCTATTTTCCCGACGCTCTTAAATCCAAGCTTACTGTAAAGGGATTTTGCAACTTCATTGCTTACCCTCACTTCGAGAAAGCATTCCTTAGCTCCATATTCTTCTAGGTTCTTTAAACAATGGGTTAGAAGGGCGGTTCCTATACCCCTACGCCTATACTCTGGTAAGACGGCTATTGAGATCACATGGCCCTTCTTTACGATACTCAGGCGCTTGAAGTTCGAGCTTCCATACTCAGTTCTGCACATTATGTAACCTACCACCCTACCATCCACTTCGGCGACCAAGAAGGTCTTCGGATAATTCTCATGGATCTCTAGGAAGAAGTAAGTCCCATAGTTCTCGGGAAGGCATGTTCTATTGATGTAGACAACGCGGTCTAGATCCTCATCCCTGAAGGTTCTGATGGTTAAGCCTTCTATGCTCCCCATTTCCTTCACTGCAAATAGAAGCAAAGGGAGGATACGTAAAAACTTTAGGAATTTTCCTGTCCAAAGCCTACTTAGACCCTTCTTTCCTTTTGATAAGAAGTTTCGTAGAGGTCGTCCCCATAAGGAAAAATGCAGCCATCATGGCGGGCATCCTTTGATTTTAGAAGTAAGCCTTTTAATAGATGTTTTAAGAGCTTAGACTCGTAAAGCAAAAGAATGGGTGAGATCTATATTGGCGGAGCCCCTTGGGGAGGAAAGCTTGTTCGAGGCTCCATCCCTAGGATTAGAAGATGTAAAGGATATCGTAGCGAAGCATTTTGAGGTCCTCGATGCCCAATTCTACGGTAACCTTCCAAGCTTCATCGTTAAAGGGGGATGCTTAAAGGATTCCTTTGAAAACCTATACAGAGATCTGAAGCCTTTGGGTCTCATGCCCATTCTACGTAGGGGAGTGGATGCGCCGATCCTAAGGGTTTATAGATTCCCTGCGGGGCCCTCCTCAAGGAATCTTGTGAGCCTTACACTTTTTCTCCTAACCCTGGCTGCGATGACTTGGTTTGGCTTTATGCTCACCGATACGCCCCTTCTGGATAAATTTGAACCTTCCTTTCCACGATTAACCATGGTCGCCATGTACGTACTTTCCATGTTGGCGATCTTCGGGCTCCATGAACTCGGTCATGAGATCGCATGTAGGGTTAGGGGGATTAAGGCTTCTCCTCCCTACTTCATCCCTGGCCTTGTCGGAGGGACCTTCGGGGCTGTCATCGTTATAAGGGAGCCTCCAGCCAACAAGGATACCCTTTTTGACATAGGGTTCTCGGGTCCCCTTTTAGGGATAATTGCCTCGATCCTTGTAGCCTCGGCAGGAATCCTCACTTCCCCTTTGGTTCCAATTTCTCAGATAAGGCGCATAGAGGCTCTCTATCCGGGAATCGTCTTCGAGGAGATTCGCGTCCCTATTATTTTCAACCTCCTTATGGACATCCTCAGGCCTCCTCCTTCCAGCGCAGAAGCCTTTAGCCTCATATTGAACCCCATAGCCTATGCTGGTTGGATAGGCTTTGTCGTGAACTTCCTTAACCTTCTCCCCGCTTGGCAACTCGATGGAGGAAGGGTCTTCTCATCCCTCATCAGCGGAAGGAGAAGGAAATATCTAACTTGGATAAGCATAATCGTTATGTTCGCCCTTGGGTTCTGGCCAATGGCGATTCTGATAGCCCTCCTTTCCCGAAAGACACCTAGCATCGAATGCCTAGATGAAATCTCCAGTCTAAGTCCTATTCGAAAATTCCTCGCTGCCTTCGCAATCCTCATTATTATTCTTACGGCTGTGAGCCTTCCTCCCTTTGGACTTTAATCCTTAGCGGAAGGGTCGTCATTCCATAGGGGATGACCAAGACCTTAGGTCTTTTTGGGATTCTATGATAGGAGATTTCAAGGGCTTCACTGACGGTTGATGCCCTTTGAACTCTGAAGACTTCCTGGGTATAGAAATGCGGAAGGGATGAGACAAGGATCACTCTGGCTTTCTCAATAGCCCTGGCGAGGATGTACGCTTTCTCACAACCAAACTCGTAGTTTCTCCGGATATTTCGTTTAAGGGATTCGATGTCTTTGAACCCCTTCATCCAATCGTAGAAGGTCTTGCTACCATAGCCTCCGCCGCACTCGGCCGCTAGGATCAAAAAGCCGCCTAACCGAAGGGCCTCGAGGGCGTTCTGTAGGCATCCGATAGCCCTGCTGAGGCTATGATCCTTCGGGGCTCCATCGGCCGCCACTAGGACTATGTCAGCCGTATCCTTGATGGGAACCTTCCGCATGGAATCCAAGATCCTTACGCCTTCTTCAAAGACCCTCTTCGCTTCGCCACCAAAGGCCTTGACGGGGTTTCCATGACGATTGAGGATGAGTGTAAGGGCAAAGTCAGGCTCTGCCATGGAATTTGCCTCCAGTATCTCCGAGTAGACAGGGTTGTCCTCCAGAATTCCAGGTCTTGCATTCTCATCCGTAAGGAAGCCCAAGGATGCCTTTATCGTAGAAAGTCCGGAGATTCCTGGAAGGATGCTTGTTCTTACGCCCGTATAACCTGCAAACTCATGAAGTTCGAGGACTCCAAGGCAGATCTTGATGTCGGCCTCCAGGAACGCACGGTTCAGAAGGACCTTCGTACCACGCTTCGTTTCTCCTACGGGTAGGAGGTTCTCCTGATCCCAAGGGTTGTGGATTATGATTTTGTAGGAAGCCACGGCATCCTTCTCTAGGATCGCAGCTAGGCTTTCCGCATCCCTCATCCCCTCGAAACCAGTAGCAAAAATCAAAGTCACATTCTGTTTCTTGGCTCCCCCTTCCATCAAGGCTTCCAAGACGTGTTTCAAGGAGAGGCGGAGGAGGGATGGTGGTATTCCGTCCTCGACGATAAGGGCTATCTTTGAATCTTCGGAAACCATATCCTGAAGTCTCGTAGCGTCCAATGGTTTCTCGATGGCATTTTGGATGTCTGCCTCTGGGTTCGCTGAAGCGGGAAGCTGGGGAGGATCGATCGATCCTAAAAAAAGCTCAGCTGGTATCCTAGCCATGATCTCTGTATCACCGTAGGGTAGCCAGACTTCGACCATGGACTCATGCCACCTTTCTAAGGGCTATAGTATTCATCAGAAGATTGTTCTGTTAGCTTCCAATAGTAGTAAGGGTTTCATTAAAACCTTAAATGATCCGAGTAAGCCTTCTCCTTAGGTCGACGAGAAAGGACCGGTTGGGTGATCGGGTTGGCTTGGAAGGATGAAGCCCGGAGATATGTATGCGAGGTTCTGGCCAGGCATGGAGCCCTCCAGTTTGGCATCTTTAAGCTTACTAGTGGAAAGATGAGCCCCTATTATGTGGATCTAAGGATTATCCCAAGCTTTCCGAAGGTCTTTAGGCGAATCTGCGAGATCTACTTAGAACTTGTAAAGGAGGATGTGGGGTTGGATGCCTTCGATAGGATAGCAGGCATTCCCACAGCCGGGATTCCCTTTGCTTCCGTCATAGCCAATCAAGCGGAAAAGCCCTTCCTATACATCCGAGAGGAGGCAAAGGCCCATGGAAGGGAGCGGTCTGTGGAGGGCATCCTTATGCCAGGGGAAAGGGTTCTCATCATAGACGATCTAATAACGACTGGAAAAAGTATCCTAAAGGCGGCTAGGATTTTGAGGGGGGAGGGGGCAGTAGTTGAGAATGCCCTCGTTCTTCTGGACAGGGAAGAAGGAGGAGCCAATGCCCTAGCCAAGGAGGGGATCAGGCTTAGTAGCCTTATGAGCATCACCGAGGCAGCAAGGATCCTCTATGCTAGGAGCATCATATCCGAGGAGAACTATAGGGCTATCTTGAGACAGGTGAAAAAGGCACCTCCCCAGCCTAATCCTAGCCCTACTTTCTAGCCTTCCATCGGAGGATCTAGGCTCCCATAAAAAGGGAGGCCAAGCCTTGCACTTGGAGAAGAGGGTTCCTATCAGAGATGCAATGGGAAGGGCGATCGTTGCTGGCTTTGTGGAGGAAATAAGGGATCTGAAGAACATACGGTTCCTCGTTTTAAGGGATCGCTCAGGCACCCTTCAAGTTACGGCAAAGAAGGGAGAGGTCCCTGAAGAGGTCTTCAGCCAAATCGCTAGTCTAACTAAAGAAAGCGTCGTTTGTGCAGAGGGACTTATCGTGGAGAGTCCCATAGCGAAGCTTGGAAAGGAGCTCATCCCTTCCAAGCTTCATGTCCTATCAAGGGCTGGAGCTCCCCTTCCCATCGATTTCCTTCACCCTGAGGTCGTGAAGACGAGCTTGGACAAGCGTCTGGATTACAGATTCTTGGATCTGCGAAGCCCTAGATCCTGTGCCATCTTCAGGGTTCAGGATGCCCTGAGCGATGCCATTCATAGGTTCTTTAAGGAAGAGGGCTTTATAGAGATTCATACTTCCAAGCTCGTGGCCCAAGCCACGGAGTCCGGTGCCAACGTCTTCAAGGTCGATTACTTTGGAAGGGACGCCTATCTTGCCCAATCCCCCCAGTTCTATAAGCAGATGATGATGGCGGCAGGTTTCGAGAGAGTCTTCGAGATAGGGCCAGTCTTTAGAGCTGAAAAGCATCACACCCCCCGTCATCTCTGCGAATACACGAGCATAGACTTTGAAATGAGCTACATTTCCGGTCCCGAGGATGTCATGAGGGTCCTTGAGAAGCTTGTCATCTTTGCCATAGAAGAGGTCCTTAGGCGATGTAAAGGGGAGCTTGATCTTCTGAAGGCAAAGGTAGAGGTGCCCAAAGCTCCTTTTCCGAAGATAACCCTCCGGGAAGCCTATAAAATCCTAGAAGAAAGGAACCTTAAAGTGCCTTATATGGAGGACCTCGGCCCCGAGGATGAACGCCTTATCGCCTCCATTATCAAGGAGAGAACAGGGAGCGACTTCTTCTTCCTTACAGAGTATGCTTGGGCACCCAATTCCAGACCTTTCTATGTTATGAGAAAGGAGGAGGAGCCAGACTGGACCTATGCCTTCGATCTTTTCTACAAGGGGCTTGAGCTTACAACAGGAGGCCAGAGGGAGCATCGATACGAGAAGCTAAGGGAACAATGTGCACTGAAGGGCTTAGAACCGGAAGCCTTCCGATTCTACCTTGACTTCTTCAAGTATGGCATGCCGCCCCATGGGGGCTCGGGAACAGGCCTCGAAAGGTTCACGATGCAACTCCTAAACCTTTCGAATATAAGGGAGGCTACCCTTCTTCCAAGGGATCCGGAAAGGTTAACCCCATGAAGGAGAGGGCTAAGACCCCTTCTTTTTCTTTTCCTTTTCTAGTTTATTTAGGTTTGAGGCTTAGACAGAGCTCTTTCCACATGGAGGGCGCGTTGTAGAACTGTAATATGCGAAAAAATGGCAATAGCGATGATAGCCGGGTTTAAGAGCCGAAAGAAGCTGGCTAGGCTGATAATAAGAAGCCTCTCAGCCCTCTCCAGCAAGCCGATTCCAAGCATCTCTACATCCAAGGCTTCACCCCTGGCTCTAGCATAGCTTACTAGGAGGCTTCCAGCCAGGGCTAAAAGGCCCCATGAAAGCTCTACAAGTCCTCCAAGAATGATTCCGCACAGAATTAATGTATCTGAATATCGGTCCAGCATCGAGTCCATGAACGCCCCAGTTTTCGAAACATTCCCCGTTAGCCTCGCTATAGGTCCATCTAAGGCATCACAGAAGCCAGAGGCAAGGACTAGGAGGCCTGCAAAGTAAAGGAGGGAGGGCATGTAGGTGCTGAAGTAGTAGAGGGCGGAGGCGGAGGCAGCAAAGGCAATGCCAAATAGCCCCATCATGGAGGGCGTTATTCCGAGGCGAATGGCTAACTTCGCGTGGAAGTTCAGAATCTTCTGTATTTTTTCCTTTATCCTTCCGAGCATAGGACGGTATTAGAATCGTCATAAGTCCTTCTTAAGGAAAACTGAAGGACTAAATGATTCCGGTATGCTATGATAGAATCGTAAGACGAATAAACCATATTGTCCTTAGAAGCTTTTTGTTCTTCTCCTTTTTTCATGGAAAAAATGGTGATAGGCTGACAGCCTTTCTTTGAAAGTTAGCCGATAAATATTTAGAAGGAATTCATCTTTATTTTTCCGTATTCGACTCCCGAAGGTTGGAGGATGCCAGACGATGCATAAGAAATCATACGACACAATACTCGGACTGAACTTCATTTATTAGTAACCTCCCGATTTCTTAATTCGGGGAGTCTATGAAGCGTGGGGTTAATGCATGGATCTTTCCGAGGGATTTTAGCGTGGATAGAATCCTCGAGGCCAGCGCCTCCTTAGGTTATGAAGGGATTGAGCTGAACCTTGATGAAGAAAAGCTTAATCCTTGGAAGGCTACAAAGGTAGAGCGCAAGCAAATCGTCGAAAAAGCGGAAAGCCTGGACCTTGAGCTCCCAAGCCTTTGCACAGGTCTCTTTTGGAGGTACAATCTAGCCGGGATAAACGAGGACCTGAGAAGGAGGGGGATCGATCTCATAGCAAAAGGTTGCGAGTTCGCCTCAGACCTTGGAGCAAAAGTTCTCCTAGTCGTACCAGCAGTAGCAACCCCCGAGGTTCCTTATAGGGTAATGTGGAACAAGTCTAAGGAGGCCCTCTTGGAGGGAGCCTCCAAAGCCGAGGAGTTTGGCGTTTATCTAGGCATCGAGAATGTCTGGAACCGCTTCCTCTACAGTCCCCTCGAGTTCAGAACCTTCTTGGATGAAATTAACCATGACTATGTAAAAGCTTATTTTGACGTAGGGAACGTCCTTTTCTTAGGATTTCCCCAGCATTGGATAGAAGTTCTAGGGGATTACATCGCCTGCGTTCATGTAAAAGACTTTAGCATGAAGACAAGGGAGTTCAAACCACTTCTTTGTGGCGATGTACCGTGGAAGGCTGTCATAGAATCCCTTAGAAAGATCAATTACAGATTCTACCTGAACGTGGAGGTGGGACCGATCCCAGAAGATCCCCTGAAATCTGCCTCCGAAAACAAGGCCGCTCTAGATAAAATCATAAGCTTGGAAACTTAATGAGCCAATAGCTATTGGCTATGGAAGCCCTGGCTTCGAGGCATCCTTGGGTGAGCCCTCCTCACGGGGTTTCTGAGGCAACCTATCCCTTCAATTGTTATCTCAACCAAGTCCCCCTCCTCGAGGCTGAAGTCGTCCGGAGGGACTATTCCTGTTCCTGTAAGGAAGACTGTGGCAGGAGGAATGGGATTGTCCCTCGATAGATATTCGATGAGTTCTTCGAAGCTTCGCTTTAAGCGGGATGTGCTCGTCCCTCCCTCGAAGACGAGCTCCCCCTTCCTTAGAATTCTGCACGATACTTGGAGGTTCCTAGGATCCCTGATGCCTTCCGCTGTTGCTATGGAGGGACCTATGGCACAACATCCTATGTAGATCTTAGCTTGAGGAAGGTAGAGGGGATTTTCCCCTTCGATGTCCCTCGAAGATACATCGTTTCCTATCGTATAGCCAACAATTTTGGAATCCTTTCCGAGCACTAATCCAAGCTCAGGCTCTGGAACATTCCATCTTGAATCACTCCTTATAAAAATGGGCTGGTTAGGTCCAACACATCGCCTTGCGGTAGCTTTGAAGAAGATCTCGGGTCTTGGTGCTTCGTAAACCCTTGCATAGACACCCTTGGCCTTCGTTTCTACCTCCCTTGCCTCAGTGCTCCGCATGTAGGTTACTCCTGCCCCCCAAACCTCAGGAGGGGCAAGGGGCATCATGAGGTATGGACTATTAGCCATGGGGGGCTTGTCCAGCTCCTCGTATTTATAACAATCGTTAGGCTTGGGATTGCCCTTGTGGCCTTCGATACCTTCTTGGATCAGTTCTTCTATGCTAATCCCTAAGGATTCGGCTTCCCTTAGCATCCTTTGGAAGGATCGAAAGATGCTTGGATTTATGGAAGTAAGGTCGAAGATCATTCCATCCATTATAACACCAATCCTCACTCCTTTCCCAGGGATCCTGAAGCGAACGATCTTCATATGAAGCCTCCACGATATTTCCGATGAAATGTTAAGGATTTATTTAAATTTTTATTAAGAAATTAAGGACTTTAAATTTTTCCTACCTTTCCTTTTTAGGATTCTGCAGTCTTATGTTATGATACAATATCTTTTTTGGTTCGAGCCTCCCTGAAGGACATAAAGCCTTGCATCAGGGATAGCCGTGGAAATGGTGTGAAGGATTCCTGGAGCCTCTGTTCCTATCTTGCAAACTAGGACATTCTCTAGGACGCCAAGCCTTTCGACCCTTAGGATATACCTTTCACATCGTGAAGCTTTTATCGCCCTCCTTACTCTCCTCGTAGTGGCTCCAATAACGAAAACCCTGTCAAGGCTAAGGCTTTTCCATGCATAAAGGCTTTTGAGCTGTCGATCCGTTAGCTCAACCTCGAAGATCCTAGCAGAAGTTCCGATTTTAGAAGAAAGGATACGAACCTCTAAAGGAATGCCCTCATGGAGACAGAAGAGGTTTGCAAGTTCCCTTATCCCTAGCCTTCTACCGTCACCCAATTGTCTGAGAAGGCTTTGAAGGCTTAGGAAGGCTTGGAAGATCTCTGGCTCCTCGATACCAACATTCAAAAAAATACCGTAGCCCTCCCTTAGCTTTGCAATCCTTCCCCTGAATTCCATACCTTCCTTAAGCTCAGAAACCCTTCTAGGAACCGTTCCTACGATTCTTCTTAAGAGAACCTCGGCAACCTCACTGTCTGGACCTTCGATTTCAACCATCGCCCATCCAGTCTTCGTAATACCAAGGAACCTCAGATGGATGTCTAGCCCCCTGAGGATGTCCCTCAGGATCGATAGGAGGGCCTGCCTTCCCTCCTCAAGATGCGCCCCATAAAGCCTCTCAGCCAAGGTCAGGACTGGCATTGGAGACCCTTTAAGCCGATAAGCCCATAAGCCTATAGAAGCCGCAAACGAAAACAAAAGATTTTGAGCTAACCAAGTTCAGCCTTAAGGATTTCGATCCGCTCCCTAAGGGCATTAATGATGTTCTGGTTTTCCACAAACTGGAGAGGGCTTCCGCATTTAGGGCAGAGGAAGTTGGATTCCATGGCTTCTTCGAAGGTTAACCTGGGACAATCTGAGGATTTAGACTGGCATTCGTAAAAGCGGTGACTTTCTTCGTAGTTAAGCCTCTTTTGAAGCCTCTGAAGGATTCGCCTCTTCTGGTTTGTGATGAATCCTTCCATCTGATCAAGCTGAAGTCTCCATTTGAAGGTATACCAGCCCGTCTTCTCATCTCTAAAGCGATTGACGGCCACAAGTCCTGAATTGACGAACCTGTAGAGGATCTTCCTCACGTCGTTTGGTCTTATGCCAATCTCAAGGGCTATTTCATCATCCGTTATTTCCCCATGGTTTAAAAGACATTTGACTACCTTTATGCCATCCTCGCCGGCCATGACTTGGACGAGCTTCATGAAGGCCTCATCCATCACCATCGAAGCCATTGGAATCATTCCTTCCTTTCTCTTTACTATAAGTTTTAGGCTTGCTTAAGTCTTTCCTAGCCTCTGGCCCCTTACATCGGATCACTTTTTTACCTACTTTCATCGGTACAATCTTCAGCCTTGCCCCTTCAAACTCCTTTGAAAGCTCCCTTCCCTCGAAGAGCCTATCCAGGAAAACGGCAAGGCTACCGCACTCTGAGTGGGGCTGGGAACTTATCGCAACATTCCAATCGGCAAGCCTATAAACAATGCCGGGAACCTTTTCAGCTCCCACGACGACCACGAGGTCTCTTCCAGAGGCCCTTATGGAGGCCAAAACATCATCGACTGGAAGCCCATAGGCAGTAAGGTGAACTATGGCCCTCCCATCTTCCTTGGCTTTCTTAAGAAAGCCAAGCCAATTTTCCTCGTATCGAGCTTCAAAAGGTCCTCCCCATGTTTCGGTGACTTTTCGAAGGGTTTCAAGGATGCGTTCGTCCCTCTGTCCCGACATCACAACTTCATCGGCTCCGAGGGCTCTTGCTATGAGCCCTACATGGGTCGTTATGCGGGCATCCCTTCCAACCCTATGGCCTAGCCTTAGGACCGTCACCTTCATGGCAAAGTCGCCAGATATGACTTTTCGGCTTCTTGTCCTTTAGGGACTTTCCCCTATCGTCTTCTTCCTCGATTTTTCCCTAACCTTGGCTACATCTTCAAGGGTTAAGGAGGATCCTGCCCCCTCAACCCCCTCTTTCCTTAAACCCTCCACCTGGAGGGTTTCAGAGGATGGAACCAGAAGTCTTATTTTAAGGGCATGCTCAAGCTTCCTAGCCAGGGTGATGTCAGGAATAAGCCTCTCTAACTCAAGCTTCCTGATGACCGATCCCTTTTCCCCGATCTTCCTTCCTAGCTCATCGGGTGTTAACTGGAGGCTCTCCCTAGCTTTTTTGATAAGGGCTCCATAATTTTCTACCACGCTTATGTCTTCTAAGTCCTCCTTCCTTGGAAAGCTCCCTTGTCTCACCATAGGTCTAAGAAAGGATTTCCTCGGAAATCTCCAGGTAGGAACGGGAGCCCCTCCCTTGGTTTTTTCTCTCTCAACTACTATTTCCCCAAGGGAACGGCATTCATCGCAGACAAGAAGAAAGGCTCCTTCAATGGAAATTTTCGTTAAATTGGATGTAGGTCGCCCACAAACCTCACAGTTCTTCATGACGATGAAGGGAACTACCTCCATCCTAATTAATCCTTTCTTTCCTTATGCCTGAGAAAACTTCTGTGGACCATAATTCAAAATGTTTTTAAGGAATCGATCCTTGTCCTAGAAGGATAAGAGAGGGGTAAAGAGGGAGAAGGAGAGACATGCCCACTCATGGAAGCCTTACTAAGGCTGGAAAAGTTAGGAGCCAGACTCCCAAAATACAGGCAAATCCAAGGAGTAGCCCTCCTCCAAGGTATCGAAACAGGAGAAACTTCGTAAAGCGCTTCAGCCTCAACAAAAACCCTGGACAAAACTGGCCTTCAATGTCTAGGAAAAGAATTGGCGCGTCTCTATAGGTCTATAAGCCTTTTTAAGCCAGAACGATTCCCTAAGAGGTTTTTAGCAATCAAGCTTTCGATTCGATGATTTGTCTTCATCCCTTTTTGAGGTTGATTGAGGATTCTCTGGGGTTGTAACCATAGCCCAACCTATCCATATAAGGATGCCGAAGAAGAAAAGTACGATAATATAGACTGGAAGGGCGATGGACCACCAACTAAGAGGTTTTAGGAAAATGGGATCCGTAACACTCTGAGGGGCAAAGAACATGGCCCAAGTCTGGAAAAGGATGAGGAGGATGCTAGAAGCGCAAAGGATAAAGCCTAGGAGCCTTTCGTTCAAAGGACCACCGATTCAATTTTTTCTCCTTTAAGACTTAAGCTTTAGCTCTAAGGCTTTTATCACCAACAGAAGCCTTGTCGATAATTTTTGTTTTATACTGGAAATACACAACCGTCTGGGGCCAGATAATTCTCGGAAACCTGAGAAATCCTTATTTGTAGTCTTTTCCCTTTTCTATATGGGCCGGTAGTCTAGTTGGTTAGGGCACCAACCTTTCTCTGGTGCGGCAAGGACACCGTGCTCACACCGCGGAGGTCGCCGGTTCGAATCCGGCCCGGCCCACTATTTCCAATTAAGTAAGGTCGTCCTAATTGTAGAAGGACCTTTTCTTTAATATAGGTTATCTTAAGGAATTGCTAGAAATTTAGCCAAGAATTAAGCTTAGTAAACTGCTTTATTCTTGAATTTCTTTCAAGAAAAAAGCTGTTTGAATCGGTTCAGCCTTCACTCATACCCTTTGGAGGCTTAGAATGCATTTTAAGCTATGTGGTGCTCAAACTTTTTGACTTCAGGCAAGCGAAATGATTTATGGTTTCTTGAGCCCGAATTCGTTATTATTTGAAAAATGGAAGGATGTAATTCAAATTTTAGATCTTTCGGAAAGGATTCTCCTCAATGCCTTTACAATACGCTCCTCATCCCCCTCTACAAGGGTATCGGCGTTTATGAAGATCGACTCTTCCCCAGGACGCACCCAGATGCTGGGATCCCCCGCCTTGAGAAGCTCTGCCACCTCCTTTGCTGTAATCCCTAGAATTTCTCGATCAAAGGCTATGGAGATGCCCGTGAAGAAACCCATTCTTTCACCAACAAGGGAAACTTTCAATCCTTGAATCGCAACAAGACCATCCGCTATGCGCCTAACCCTTTCATGCTGGACTCTAAACCTCTCCCTATGATCCATGTTCAACCATCTCTGGAGAGCTACAACCGTTCCCACTATCTCCTGTCGATCCAGCTTCATGCCCCTGCCTAAGCCCCTGATGCCCCGACTTTCAAAGCAAACGAAGGTTTGAAGCTTAGCCGCCTCAACAAGATCCCTTCTTCCGCATAAGATGCCGGCCGAGTTGGGCCCATCGAAGTACTTGGCTCCATAACAGACAAGGTCTGCACCTGTGGCAACGTATTTTCGCATATTCTCTGGTGGATAGGTCTGGCCGGCGGCATCTAGGATTACAGGTACATCATGCTTCCTCGATATTCTTATGACCTCCTCTAAGGAAACTGTACCTTCCTTTCCTCCTGGTGCTAGGAAATGAATCGCAGCGGTCCTTTCGCTTATGGCATTTTCTATATGCCCAACGGTCGAGATTCCTTTTTCATCCCCAACCTCTATGAGCCTTGCTCCAGCAACGCTAATAGCCCTATCATACTTTACCCTCAATCCCTTCTGGATTATGACCTCATTCCTCATACCTTCTGTGAAGGGCAATTTCTCCATAAGTTCCACATTCCCCCTCGTCATGCAGGCTGCAGCCGCAAGGACAAGGGCCGAGAAAGTCCCTGAGGTTACGAAGGCATCCTCGGCTCCGAGGAGCTGGGCTATAGTCTTACCAGCCTTATTCTGGAGTTCCTCCATGTCGACGAAGCACTCATTCGCTTCAATCATGGCTTCAAGAACATCCTTTGGAAGGACCGATCCTCCAAGAAGGGTCATTCGTCCTAAGGCATTGACCACCCGTCTAACACCTAGCTGCCTATAGATACTCAACCCTATCGAACCTCAAGAGAAGCGTAAGGATTTGACGATATATGTATTTCGACCGAAAGAAAAAAAATCGTCAAGCTAATCGAAATAAGAGAAGAAGCCTTGAAGCATCCTACTTGCAAAAAGGGAGAGACGTATCCCAATTCCTTTGGCATCGCTACTTGAACCTTATACCCGCTTGACTCTTATCGGTAATAAGGAATCCCTGTAGGCGTTGGAAATTTCCTCTTTCTGGGCAGCTCCAACTCCATAAGCGATGAGTAAAAGGCTATAATCCTTCCCTGAGATTCTATTCTGGGATAGAATTTGCTCATTGGAATAATCTCTGATACCCACGACAACCTAAGGGCGGCAGATGAGGCCGTTAGGCTCTTTAACCAAATGGGAGTGGGGGTCGTTGTACACGCGGGGGATTGGTGTGCCCCTTTCACCCTTTTAAGATTCAAAAATTGTAAGGTGAAGGTTCGAGGCGCGATAGGAAACAACGATGGCGAGTATATAGGACTTTTGGAAACTGCTGAAAAGCTTGGTTTTGAGATTGGACATCTCATAGATTTTATGGCTGGTCCAATAAGAGTAGCCGTACTTCATGGAACCGATGAAAGAATCGTGAGGGCCCTTGCCAAAAGTGGCGAGTATGGGCTTGTAATACGGGGCCATACCCACGAGGCGGGCTATGAGAAGATTGGGGACTGTCTTATCGTCAATCCTGGGGAGGCGTGCGGATACCTAACGGGGAAGAGGACTGTGGCAATTCTCGATGCTGATACCATGCGAGTTACCTTCCATGAACTCGAGGTAGCAACCCCCCATGTTGTTTAGGCAATATTCATCCTGAATATTGAGAAATTTATTTGAATCTTCTATGATCCGAGATAGAATGTAAACATCCAGAAGATCTTTGAGAAAAGATTAGGTGATTATAGCAAATCATTCGCTTCTAAGAACCTTTTTAGATTCATGCCATCATTCAGTATTGAAATTTCGATGGGAATGGAATTATTGAAGGGATCAGCGATTTGTGCATTTTCAGATAAGAATCATGAAGAAAGTCAATGAAGGAAAGATGATTCCATAAAATATAAGGTATAAGGGAGATGATGATTCTTCCCCATCCATGGGAAATCCTTGGAATAAAAGGGATTATGGCCATAGGCCTAGAGTTTTCAGGGAATCTGCAACACGACCTACAGCGAGTATCATGGCTGCTTTCCTCATGTCAACCTCCTTTTCTTGAGCCACCTTCTTAACTTCATGGTATGATTGGCTCATCTTCTCTTCAAGCTTTCGGTTTACTTCCTCTAGGGGCCAGTGTTCCCTGTGAAGGTTCTGAATCCATTCTAGATAGCTTACGCACACACCTCCAGCGTTTGCCAGAATGTCTGGAACAACCATAATCCCCTTCTCGGCAAGAATCTCATCGGCCTCAGGGGTTGTGGGACCATTGGCAGCTTCCACGATCAGCTTAGCCCTTACGTTTTCGGCATTCTTCTCTGTCAGTTGTCCCCCAAGGGCGGCCGGCACAAGAACATCGCATTCCATGGCCAAAAGCTCCTCGTTCGTAATGGTCTTTGCTCCAGGAAAACCAACTACGCTTCCGGTCGCTTTTTTATGCTCTAAAACCTTATCGGGATTTAGGCCCTCGGGGTTGTAGATGCCTCCCTTGGAATCGCTTACAGCGATGATACTGCAACCTTCATCCGCTATTATCCTAGCGGCATTCGAGCCAACATTTCCATATCCCTGAATAGCCACTTTAAGACCCCTAAGGCCCATTCCCAGCTCCTTTATTGCCTCTTTTATGCATACGACAACACCCCTAGCCGTTGCCTCAAGTCTCCCCTCCGATCCCCATGCAGAAAGGGGCTTTCCCGTGACAACTTCTGGAATCAGGTAACCGTGAAGTTGGCTGTAGGTATCCATGAGCCAGGCCATTTCCCTGGGTCCCGTATATATATCTGGCGCTGGAACATCTCTGAAGGGCCCAATGATATCAGCTATCATCGCCGTATAACGCCTTGTGAGGCGCTCAAGTTCCAAATCCGACATTTTCTTAGGATCGCAGACAATACCTCCCTTAGCACCTCCATAGGGAATGTCTACAACGGCACATTTCCAAGTCATGAGCATAGCCAGACCTTTCACTTCTTCGAGAGTTACCGATGGATGATACCTAATGCCTCCCTTATAGGGACCCCTAGCATCGGTATGCTGGACTCTGTAGCCTGTGAAGACCTTTACTTCTCCATTGTCCATTCTTATTGGAACGGCTACGATAAGACATCGCTTCGGATACTTGAGGATTTCATGAATATTCGGATCAAGGTTTATCATCTCAGCCGCCATGGCTAGTTGCTTAAGGGCGACATCGTAAGCGCTAGGAAGGCTTGGCTCCTCCAAGGTATATCCCAGCCCCTCAGATTTCGGTTGTAGATAGTAATAACTCTAAGGGCTAATAAATCGTTAAGCTTTATGGAAGTCTTCGGGGTATCTTGGAGGCCCCGGAAGGGGTGCCCTCCAATCCCCAATTTCTGAGAGGGCGACAGGAGCGCCGCCCTTCTCCAAATGTGACTTAAAGCCTGCTAAGAAAATCTGGGTCTTCTCATAAAGGCTTTCATAGGGCTCGGGCATCTTCCCCGTCCTAAACATCTTTTCCATCTCTAGGAGCATAGGCAGCCATAAGAAAATGTCCCTATCCTTTGAGGATCCCTCCCACCAGCATGCTTGCTCGATAAAGCCTCTTCCATAAACCTTGATCCAAGCATTCGTCCCAGCACCAGCCACTTCCTGTATACAGCCATAGAAGGTTTTTCCATCCTCACCCCGAGGTCGATGCTCCAGAATGACCACACCGTTAGGGTTTTTCCAGTCGGGCGTGAGATAGGAAACCCTCTCTACACCTCCTCCAATACACGCATAAGCAAAATATAAGCCATGGATGCCATGGGTAGCATAATCGGACATGGAGTTGTCTACGAGGTAGCCCGTGATTGGCTCTATGGACTTCACCCTACTCCTTACGATTCCTACTTCCTTCACATACTCGAAGGAAGAGCCGCACATGAGGGGGACCCCATGTTTCTTCGCAAGCTCTATCATTTCCCTTGCATCTTTAAGGCATAGGGCGAAGGGCCTATTAATAAAACATGGAATCCCTGCCTCAATATAGGGACGGACCAGATATTTGTAGACGGGAACGGCGTCAAAGTCGGGGATGAGGATGGCATCGACCTTTCCAATCATCTGGTCGAAGGACTCTACGACCTCCGCTCCAATCCTCTTTCCGAAGGCCTCGGCATCATCTTTCCTTATATCCCAAACATGGGTCACGAGCATCCCCGTCATCATTACACGTCCATCCAGAGCATTTATGATGGGCCCCCAAATTGGAGCATGGGTTATGGAAGAAGGCCCGCCACAGGCGAGCATCCCGATCCTTAACAGGCGTTCCTTTCCATCTAAAGGCATCGATATCCCTCCAAAAGCTTCATTCTAACTTTTCCTTTAGAGGATTTAAGCGGCAATCTAAGAAAAAGTTGAGATTCTACTATTGTTATCTGAAAGGCTATGGATCATCCTTTAAAGGCATATAAGAGATTTAGATATCCATTAAGATTAAGAAGATGGATTATGACAAAACCATCTTGGAATCCCACGCCAAGCGATTGATAACAATGAGCGATCATATGCCAAACTGAAGCTTGGGTGCCAAAGATTGTTTTCAGTCGACTGAACCGTGATTTTCTTCAATCCTATTAGACCTAAAGGGCAATTCCTCAGGACTTATGGCCTCATTGATGCCTTATCCAAAATAACGGTTTTCAGGCACTGCTCAACAGAACGATTAAATAGAAGGACTATGCCCCATCATAGTAGGGGCCGTCGTTCAGCTTGGTCTAGGTCCATAGACCGCCAAGAGGATCTCAGAGCTTCAGCGGGGAACCTGGGGGGCATTATGCCCAGAACGCTGGAGATCGTGGGTTCAAAATGACATAAGTTGTCATGAAAATCCCACCGGCCCCATCAATTCACCTTCTAAAGATAATTCCGTGGATACTTTTCCAATCGTTGAAGGCATGGGATCCATCTAGGAATAAGGCTTAAGGCTATAAGCCCCCAAGCTCCATTATTAATCGGAGACTATGCCAAAGTTTCAGGCCAAATTTTTGATGAAAATTGCCACAGAACTCTTGGAAAAGGCTGGATCTATGCCGGAGGAAGCTAAGCTTGTTGCCGAAAGCCTCGTCGAGGCTGATTTAACGGGTCATGAGACCCATGGACTGATGAGGCTCAATCAATACATCGATGGGCTAAGGAATGGTAGAATCAAGCCTAGGATGAAGCCTTTAGTTTTGAAGGAAGGCCCTACGACAGCCCTCTTGGATGGAAGATGGGGCTTCGGTCAGGTTACGGCAAGGGAAGCCATGAGAATCGCCTTAGAAAAAGCCCAGACTTATGCCATAGGCTTAGTAGCCGCTTTCAACTGCAACCATGTTGGAAGGCTTGGCGAATATTCCTCCCTAGCCTTATCCAAGGACATGATAGGAGTTGTCCTCTGTAACGATTATCCAGGTGTTGCCCCTTATGGAAGCATAGATCCCCTTATGGGAACGAATCCCTTATCCATAGCCATTCCAGCGGGCAGGGCAAAACCTATCATCCTCGATATGGCAACGAGCGTTGTATCAGGGGGGACCGTAAGGTTAGCAAGGCTTAGAGGGGAGCGAATCCCATTAGGATGGATCATCGACAAGGAAGGTAGGCCTAGCACAGATCCGGCCGATCTTCATGGTCCCAAGGGCGTTATAGGCGCCCTCCTTCCCTTTGGAGGTCATAAGGGCTCAGGTCTTGGCATCGTTATAGAAATTCTCGGAGGAGCTTTGGCTGGATCTGGCTGTAGCCTCGAGAATAAGGGCTCAGGTTTTCTGGCAGCAGCTATAAAAATAGAAGCCTTCTGCCCCATCGATGACTTCAAGGCAAGGGTTGACCGCTTTGTCAATACGGTGAAGAGCTCAAGGAAGGCGAAGGGCTTCGAAGAAATTCTCCTACCAGGAGAAAGGGCTCAGAGGCTTAGGGAGGAGAGACTTAAAAATGGCATACCTGTGGAAGAGGCTGTATGGAGAGGAATAGAAGCGAAGGCCTCTGAGCTCCAGATCGACATATCAGCTTTAATGGAGAATTAGGAAAGCCGTTTCGTTCTAAGGTTAAGGCAAACTTAATATAATATTCGTGCAATTGAACGAAAATATGGGCTATCAGTGGCGTTGGCGAAGGGGTGCAGGACCGGGCCGCCCTATGAAGCCGAGGATTCTAACAACAGACCTGCCTGCGAGTCGCTTCATTCCAATACTGAAGGGAGGAGTCCGGCCCCAAGCTAAGGAGCCGATTGTTATGACCCTTGACGAGGTAGAGGCCCTTCGCCTCGTCGATTATGAGGGGCTTCTCCAAGAGGAGGCGGCCAAGCGTATGGGGGTTTCAAGGGGTACGGTTTGGCGCTGCTTGGATAGCGCCCGTAAAAAGCTGGGAGCAATGCTTGTGGAAGGAAGGGAACTTCTGATATCCTCCTAAATTTCGGCACTCTTAATCAAGGAGTTTGTTGGCGGGCGTATGGGGTTGATTTTCCGCCTTTTCGAATACAAATACCAAATGCCTATGGAATTCTGGGTGAGGTGAAGGGGGGAAGAATCGTCCAGTCTTCCGCCGATAGGAAATTTTGTGACATTGCAAAAAATTTATATTGTGCGATTGCACATATTAGCCCGGTGATTTGGATGGCTTGGAGAGGTTTTGGATGGCGTGGTGCGGGATGGTTAGGTTCATGGCCTGGCCGCGGACCCTTTAGCTACTTGCCCCCATGGCAGAGACCTGGATGGCTCTTCGGAAGAGGAGCTTGCTGGTGGCTCATTAACCCCTTCCTGGCAGGAGTCTATGGATATCCTGGCTATCTTCCATGGTTTGCCTATGGCCCCTATGGACCATTAGGCTTTAGGCCTCCATACGGAGCCAGATTGTATGGCTATTATCCATACGGGCCCTATGGCTATTTATGGTGATGGATATGGGATACAGATACAGAAGGATGTACTACGCGACTGGCCTGCCTGGTTGGATTAGGTTTGGCTACTCTCCTGGCTGGATTGGTAGGTCGCCAACAGGTCTACCTCCTACGGCTGAATGGATCGTATCCAGTGGCCTACTACCACAGTTCAGCCAATGGTTAGGTACAAGAGCCTCTCTTCCCCTAGCTCCGCCTACAGTTGTACCTACAGTTCCAACCGGAGCTCCCATGACAAGGGAGCAAGAGATCCAGATGCTGGAACAGCAGGCAAAATCAATTGAAGCACAACTAGAGGCTACGAGGAAGAGGCTAGAAGCCCTGCGCCAAAGACCTGCTGATCAACAGGATGCGCAACCATACTATCCCTATTTGCCTCCAGTTTATGGCTATCCACCAATACCCTATACTCCTCCCAGCCCTGAAGAGGAGCTGGCTTCTCTACAGTCCTACAGGAAAGGGTTAGAAGAGGAGATGAAGAGCGTAGATGCCCGGATCGAAGAGCTGAAGAAGCTTCGTGAAAAGAAGGTTGAAACATAGGAGGTGGTCCTTTGCCTAATGGCCTAGGTTCGTGGGGCTGGTGGTCTGGCTTCTACCCATATCCTTACTGGTGGATGAGATGTCGCTGGTTCCCCTGGCTTCCAAGATGGTGGTGGTTAGGCTTTTTTGCACCGTTTTGGCGATACGGGGACCTCTTCCTTCCCTATTCGAAGGAGGAAGAGATAGCAATGCTCGAGGAAGAAGCCAAGCTTCTAGAGCAAGAAATGGCCTTGGTTAAGAAAAGGCTCGATGAGCTCAAAAAAGGTGCAAAAGAATGAAAGTGGCAGTATCTGCAGCAGGCCAAGGCCTCGAGGCTCAGGTCGATCCTAGGTTCGGCCGATGCCCATACTTCGTAATCGTAGATATGGATACTATGGCTTTCGAATCTATACCGAATGCTAGTGCAGGTGCGATGGGTGGCGCAGGTATTCAGGCAGCCCAGACTCTGGCTAACAAAGGAGTTGAGGCGGTTATAACAGGAAATGTAGGCCCAAATGCCTACCAAGTGCTTTCTTCCACAGGAATCAGGATCTTCATCGGAGCCTTCGGTACTGTTAAGGAGGCCCTTGAGGAATTCAAGAGAGGGCAACTTAGCGAAATTACAGCATCGGAACCCGGAAGCTACGCTGCTGGTATAGGCATGGGAATGGGAAGAGGTATGGGACAGCGAGGGATGGGTGCCAGGAGGGGCATGGGTATTGGCATGGGAATGGGAATGGGGATGGGGATGGGGATGAGAAGAGGTATTGGGGCCTCCTTTCCAAACCCGCAGGAACCTATAAGTCCTTCCATGATACCTAAATCGATGACTAAGGAGCAGGAGATCTCCCTTTTGGAAAACCAGATGAGGGAAATGGAGCAACAACTGAACAGGATAAGGAAGAGACTCGAGGAACTCAAAAGTTAGGGTTTTCTTATTCTTATACGGGGCGAAAAGGAATGAAGAGAAAGCTTAGGATAGCTGTTCCAACGATGAATGAGGGGGGCTTGGAGGATAAGGTATCAGAAGTCTTTGGCAGAGCCAAAACCTTCACGATTATAGATATTGATGGAGAAATGGTTAAGGTTGTGGATGTGCTGAAAAATCCTGCATTATCCTATCGATATGGGGCAGGTCCGATTGTAGTAAAAATGCTATTGGATCGTGGAATAAATTTCGTTATAGCCGGGGAACTCGGCTCTGGGGTTCTAGGCCTTCTCGAGCAACATAGCATACGTATAGCTAAGGTTAAGCCAGGCTTATCGGTTTCGGAAGCCATCAAAATCCAAAACCTTCAATAGCCTAAGGAAGACGAGCAAAAAGCTTTATTGTTCAGACCAAGGCTCAGGCAATCAGGAATATCTTGGAATGCGAAGATCGTACACTCCTTCGAATCTTCTTCTAATTGAAAGCGATGGGCTCTATAGTCAAATCACAGAAGCATTTTTGATGCTTTGTAGCCTCTTTACCAATCCTCTTCCCTATGCTGAATAAAAAACAAAAGCTATAGATATGATTCTTCCGAATAAAAAAAGGACGTATTAAAGGAAAAGAAAGCTGTAAATACTAATGGAGCCCTAAACGATTTCTGCTTTGTTCTATTGAATTTTAAGTGAAATTCAATAGAAAGGGACGGAAAGGGATTAGTATGGTAAAAGCCATTAGGTTAAGCATTCTTGTCGAGGATTCTGTTAGTATGGAAAGGCGAGAGGTCCTCGCCCAGCACGGTCTTTCCATACTAATCGAGGCGATAGGCAGAAAGGGCAGAACCACAGTCCTTATGGATACGGGGCCTTCGCAAGAACTTATGGTGCATAACCTGAAGGCTATGGATTTAGATCTTCGGGAAACAGACGCTATCTTCATCAGCCATGGACATTACGATCACTGTGGAGGTTTGCTTCAGGTCTTAAAAACCATCGGAAGACCTCTTCCAGTAATAGTCCACCCGAAGGCCTTCCTCCCGAAGCTCGTTGTAAGTCCAAGAATAAGATTCGTTGGTTCGCCTTTTAGGATTCAGGAGATTGAGGAGGCAGGAGGCATCCCCCTCCTTGCATGCAACTCTTTACAGATAGCCGATGGCATCATCACGAGCGGTGAGGTGAAGCGTCAGGTAGACTTCGAAAGGGTTGAAGGCTTCTGGACGATCGAGGATGGAAGGTTTATCGAGGACCCTATGCCTGATGACCAAGCCCTCATCCTAGATTTGGATGATAAGGGATTGATCATCGTAACGGGTTGTGCCCATTCCGGAATCGTGAACATAGCAAAGCATTCCCAATCGCTGCTGGCTTCGAAACCCATATATGGGGTCATAGGGGGCTTCCATTTATCGAACGCAAGTGATGAAAGAATTGCGAAGACCGTAGAAGAGCTCATGAAGCTTAACATTAAGCATATTGCACCGTGCCATTGTACGGGCAAAAAAGCTACATGCCAGCTGATGGAAGCCTTCGGGAAACGCTATAGAGCCTTGCAAACAGGAGATGTGATAAACCTATAGCCATGTATATAGGAAGCTAGGTCTTAGGAAGGAAGATAAGTTGTTCTCCTTCGAGACGGAGCAGAAGGTCTTCGAAATAGGCGGAGTTAAGCTTGGAGGTCAACCAGGCCAACTACCGACCGTGCTAATCGGGAGTATCTTTCATCGAGGTCATAAGATCGTAGAGGACCCGAAAAGGGGGCTTTTTGATAAGTTTAAGGCTGAATCGCTTATAAAGCGACAAGAAGAGCTTTCCGAGAAGACTGGCAATCCCTGCATGCTTGATATCGTCGGCGAAACCTCTGAAGCCTTGATAAGATACATAGAATTCGTTTCCGAAGTAACGGATGCTCCCTTTTTGCCAAACGGTCCTGAAGCGACCATAAGGTTGGAGGTAGCTCGCTACGCGGCCGGAGCAGGACTCATTGAAAGGATGGTTTACAACTCCATAAACTACACGGCGAAAGAAGAGGAATTCGCTGCCCTTAAAGAGTCTGGTGTAAAGGCGGCAATCGTACAGGCCTTCAATCCCCGAAACCCGCGTTTCGAGGGCATGCGCCAACAACTCCTAGGTAGCCATGGGAAAAGAGGGCTCTTAGAAGCTGCCTCTGAAGCTGGAATAGAGAAAACCTTAATCCTAACACCCGTGCTGGACATACCAAGCGTAGGAGTCGCGGCTCAAGCCATTTTTATGCTCAAGAAAGAGCTTGGCCTCCCCACAGGCACAGCGCCCGTTGGGGTGATAGGTGCCTGGAAGAAAGGATACGAATGCGAGGGGTTTTCAAAGAGGCTTGGAAGGATAGCAACCACGACCCTAGTCCAAAGTATGGGTGCTAACTTCCTTATCTATGGCTCTATAGGAAGGGCTAAGGATGTCTTTCCAGCCTGTGCCTTGACAGATGCCATGATAGCATATAGCATGTTAGCCCAGGGAGTGAAACCCCTGACAAAAAACCATCCTTTGTACAAGATCTTCTGATAGCTTTCCTGGGCTAAAAAACGTCTGGCCTTTTAGAAATCTTAAGGGAAGCAAATGCTTCGCCTTAACTTAACAAATTAAGGTATTCTTTTACCTTTAAGAAGGTTGATGATTCGCCTTTGGATTTATCAAGAGGGCAGAACTGGATTCAGTTAAATTTGGGAAAAATTTGGGAAAAACTTCTTAGTATGGGACTTTCATAATCGACTGAGGATGAAAAATGGGTAAATCATCTCTCCGCTGTAGACCTTGGTTAGTTATTGCCCTAACCATGACATTTTATAGCATTATGAGTGCCAGCAATGTATTCGCCAACCCCTCAGGAACGGATGAGAAACTTGGTGTGATCCAGATCTGGGATGAGAGTACAACTTTGAAAGAACGCGTTCTGAACAATTTAACCTTTGAAGCCATGGTCCAGTACTTTGGGATCGGTGATAGCCCTATCATGTACTGCGTTTGGAGAGCAGCCAAAGTTGCCATTCCAATCTTATGGCCTGGGGAGATCCCATCTAGGAGCGATATACGTGTTATAACGGCTCATCCGACTAGGGGAGCTGCCGACGCCATCGAATTCATAACTCGTGCTAAGAGCAATTGGGAGCTAATCGTGGACGCCCCTCCTGGCACAAGCGGTATTGTTCAAACTTCCGCTAACTGGGTCTTCACCTTCGTAAGGAAATCGACAGGACAGGCTGTTGAAGTTAGAGTGAATGAAACTATCTTTCCTGAGGGTTATCATGAAATCGCCAACTCTTACAGGTCAAAGCTAGCGGCTGGCGAAAGCCCAACAAAGGAAGAAACCGTAGCTTATAAGGCTGCTATGAAGGCAGTAAAGGAGGCTTTTAAGACCTTACCAGATGAGAAGCTCTTCGTGATAAGGACCTTCCCATACGAGCTAAGGCCGATAGACCCTGAAACTCTAATAGGCTACTATGCCAGCCCAGCCCTACCGGAGTTCCAGAAGCTTAAGGGAGCGGAGGTTGAAGTTGAGGCTCTGAGGTTGGAGAATGTTAATCTTCGATCCACAAACAAAGCATTACTTACGGAGAACGAAAGCCTTAAAAGTCAGCTCTCAATGGCCACAACCTTGGAATACGGTTTTCTAGGAACAACTCTTATCCTATTGGTTATAACGATAGTCTTCCTTGCTGTAAGGAGAAGAAGGGCTTGATTCCCTATTCCTATGCCATAAAGGAGATACGACGAAGGAAGGCTAGGGCACTTAGCAACATCGCGGGCTTTGCCATAGGTATTGCGGCCCTCTTGGCCCTCGTTATGGCTGCGAGGGGTTGGGAGGCCTGCACATCGGGGCCGCTGAAGACCCTTGGAGCCGATATGGTCTTCATCTATTCAGCGCCTATATTGCCTACGCCAGGCACGGGATGCTATGTGGCCATGCATCTTTTCACGTACCCCTTTAGCATAAGCATTATCGACGACCTTTATCAGGTTCCCGGCGTGGAGCATGTAACCCCTATTCTGCTCCATAGAATGCGCGCCATAACCCTCTGCGGCATAAATCCCTTGGAGAAAAAAACCAATGCGATCCTTCCTGAAGATGTCGTTAAGGGACGCTACCTTACTCCAGAAGACCGAGGAGCCGCCCTTGTAGATAGTAAGTATGCCTTCCAATGCGGACTGGATGTAGGCTCCACTGTTACCTACATAAGGAACTTCACGGTTGTTGGTATCGTTGAGGCAAGGGCGATGAGTATTATACAATCAACCATATATGTAAACCTTCCTGATGCCCAGGAAACCGTAGGGGTTCAAGGAAAGGTTAACATTGCCCTGATAAGAGTTCAGGATCCAAGAAAGGTGAAGACGATCTCGGAGGCGATAACGAGGCTCTGGCCAGGTTCTACCATATTAACGGCTTCCGATATAGCCAAAGTCACGACGGGCATCCTCAGCATAAGCGAGCAAACAGCTTGGAACATCTCCATAGCATTGGCCTCTGTAGCCATACTTTTCGGGTTTAAGTCCCAACTTAGTGCCATCGTCGAACGAACGAGAGAGATTGGGCTCTTAAAGGCGGTTGGTTGGAGTAACCGAGATGTTGTGTGTCAAATCATCATCGAGTCTTTCTTGCAGGGGTTGATGGGAGGTCTCTTGGGCTGCGTATTCGGGTATGCCGCATCCTTATACGTGCTCTCCACGATTGGAGGGGAGTTTGGAGGTGCCTTGCAGTTCGTCACAATCGATCCAATCCTTCTTGTCATAGGGGTTCTAATAGCCATCTTCAGTGGTATGGTGGCAGGCATTTATCCTGCATGGAGGGCAGCTAGGCTGAACCCAGCCGAAGCCCTGAGGGCGCTTTAAGCACTAGGAGGAATTTGCTTGAAGGGTAGAAGCATCATCGAGGCTTTCAAGGTTTCAAAAGTCTACAGAAAGGGTGTTGAGGTTATCAAAGCCCTAGATGGAGTGGACCTAAAGGTCTTTGAAGGCGAGTTCATCATCATCCTTGGTCCCTCAGGTAGCGGAAAGAGTACTCTCCTGAATATCCTCGGAGCCCTCGACAGACCATCCTCTGGAACAGTAGTGATAGATGGCTTAGAGGTTTCGAAACTTAAGGAAGCGGAACTTGTCGCCCTTAGAAGGCAGAAGGTGGGCTTCGTCTTTCAGCAGTATAACCTAATACCTACCCTCACCGCCCTTGAGAATGTCGAAATCGCCCTAGCCCCTATGGGAATACCCAAGGAAAAACGCCTTGAGAGGTGCAGGGATCTCCTGAACCTCGTTGGGCTAAGCAAGCGAATGGAGCACCTTCCTTCAGAGCTGAGTGGGGGGGAACAGCAAAGGGTTGCCATAGCCAGAGCCCTAGCGAACGATCCAAAAATCCTCCTTTTAGACGAGCCTACAGGAGTCCTAGATACGAAGACTGGTAGAGAAGTCATGGAAATCGTACGGCAGGCTAACAAGGAGGGGGGAAAGACCGTTCTTGTCGTCACCCATGCTGGATACATCAAGAGCTATGCGGATCGCCTCCTGTACATGAGGGATGGCAAACTATACGAGCGCGGACCAAGCGGTCTTCTCGAGGAGTTTGAGGAAGATTGAGAAGATCCAGATGGAGGCATCCAAAAGTGATGGCATTAGGGATCGCTTCAATCAGCAAGGCATCGCCAGTCCAGTGATGGGTCTTGAAGCCCTTGAAATCCAAGAGGTTAGTTTTAGGTTTTCTTTGTGGATTAGCAATTGTCTTCGCCTCTTATACCATTCTCACGGTACTATTCCAAAAAACAATGAAAGGCTCTGGGGAGGCTGAAGAAGACGAAATCCTTCTTCCTGATATCCCCTCCTTATCCTTACCTGTTTCAGAGATCTTTGAGGTAAAGAAAAATACGACCTATATCTTCAAGGTTAGTCTAAGCTCGAATATTACCCTTATTGGTAGCTTTAAAGAGGCGGCTGGAATGTGCATCAACTTCTATGTGTTAAACGAGACCAATTTGAAGCGATGGCTGGCCGACAGAAGCTTTTCAGCCATCATATCCTTCGAAGGGGCGGGAAAGCAGCAGGAAAACTTCACCTTTAATACGGGAAAAGAGCAGACCTACTACTTTGTCTTCGACAACAGAGAGAAGCGATTCTCCTATGAAGTATGTCAGGACAAATACATCATTTTTGAGTTGAGAACTCGGGAGTAGCTGGGAATGGAATCGGAAAGGGAAGGGAAGGGTAGAGAAGGGAAGGGAGGGGAGGAGAGAAAGATATGTATGCCCTGGAGCCCAGGACTATGAGGCTTCCCTTCTTGACGGGTAGAATAAATAAAACGCTTAACTTAAAATATGATAAAGTAACAGGGAGGTGAACAGGCTGTCAGCCGTGATCGTTACCATAGGGATTGAGATTGTTAAGGCTCTCTTACTTTTAGGATTATTTCTAACCTATCTAAGGAATCATCAAAAAATAAGGTCCAAATTCACCTTCGGCCTTCTTCTATTTGCCATACTATTTCTTGCCGAAACCTTTGCTGCCATTTTTATTTACTCTGCTACATCCTTATGCCAAGCTATTGAAGTCTCAGAAATTATCCGTCCCATACTAAGCGCCATTGAATGCGTTGGCATGGCAGTGTTGGTGTGGATAACTTTTAAGTAAAAAAGATAAAATGGCTCTATGGGCAAAGTAATTGTTTTTTAAGAAATGAGAACGAAAGGTCATTTTACATACCAAATTATTTCATGCCACTGAAGATTATTCATAAAATCGGGAATATACATCCCTATGCTGGAAAAATTTTCTAATGAATTATGCGGCAAGATAATAATCATGTTCCCTATACTTCATCGTAGCTACCTTCTTTTGACTCATAAGACGATGGAGATTCTCCATCACAATAGGTTCGGATAAATTTAAGCTTGCAGCGATCTCTTGAGAGCTACACGGCCTACGTTTTATCAAATCTAGGATCTCATCTTCGATATTTCTATACGAAATCCTTTTCGGTGCTAACATAGCCCTTTCTTCATACCTCGATACAACCATAATGTTTTTCAGGGATTTTCTGAACAGTTCCGCTACCGCCTTCATCCGACTTGGTTCGAAAGCAAGGACATAATCTTCCGAGGGAGGCCTCGTAGGGGTGTTCAGCTGAACCTCCTCCGGGCTAATCCTCTCGATAAGGCATATCAGGTCTTCAAGGTCTTGGGGGCTAGTATTGGATATTTTTCCCCTTTTGTCCTCAAAAAACATTATCTGAATGGCGAGGGTTCCCTTCATCTCGCCTCTTACCCTCTCCAATCCTTTGAAAATATTCTCGTGAAGAATACCTGGGGCTGGGCGGTTAATGGCTTCGAGGAGACCTTGCCTAGGGGCATCAAGCTTGGCGACGACGAGGTCCACCTTTGCCAGGCTTCTTCGTACGACCTCCTTATGAAGGAGGGAGGAATTCGTTAGTATGGCAATGGGTCTAGCTACAATACTTTTTACAGCCTCTATCATATCGCCAAGCTCAGGGTTAAGGGTTGGCTCCCCGCTGCCAGAGAAGGTTATATAGTCTACAGAGTTGATGTCTAGGAGGGCAAGGTTCTTCCTCAGATCCCTAAGAATCCTTTCCTTCGATGGAAGCCCGCCGATGGGATCCGAAACCTTACGATAAGTCCTCCCAAGCTGGCAGTAGAGGCAATCGAAAGTGCAAGCTTTAGGTGGCAGAATGGGATCTATGCCTAAGGAGATTCCTAGACGCCAAGAAAGGACGGGCCCATAGACAGTTGAGGCCTGGGCGAAGTTTTCCATCGTTTAAGGCCTTCTTATGAATTTTATCCTTAACCAGGAGTCCAATCTCATCCTTTAATCTTTTCCCAGGCCTCACGTATCTTTACCGAGGCTGGGGCATGGGGGGCATACTCGACGACAGTTTTTCCCTGAACCATGGCCTCCGTAACTGAGGGGTCGAAAGGTATCTTAGCTAGAACCTCCACACCTCTTGCCTCGCAAAAATCAATGATCCTAGCCCCATTTTCTTCGTTAAGGTCATACATGTTAACTATCGCTAGGGGCTTCAGGCGGAAATGCTCCGCTAAACCCATTATCCTCTGAAGGTCATGGATTCCTGAGAATGTAGGCTCGGCTACCATGACTGCTATGTCAACCCCTGTGAGCGAGGCGATCACAGGACAGCCTATGCCTGGTGGCCCATCGATGATTATAAGGTCTAAGCCCTTTTGCTTTGCCAAAAGGATGGCATTCTGTCTTACCAAGGCAACAAGCTTACCCGAGTTGGCCTCAGCGGCCCCTAATTTTGCGTGAGCCATGGGGCCATACTTGGTCTCGGAGATATAGGCATAGCCGGAAACCTTTTCCGTAAGCTCAATAGCTCCTTTTGGACAAAGGAAGGCACAGACACCGCATCCTTCGCAGAGGAAAGGATCGACCCTAAGATTCCTTATAGCCCCGTAACGGCATGCTTTCTCACACAAAAGGCATTCGATGCACTTTTCTTTGTCTATCGATGCAAGCTTTGATCCCCTAAACTCTTGCTGAACCAAAACCCTCGGGTTTAGGAGTAAATGGAGGGTTGAGGCATCAACATCACAGTCCGCTATGACACATTTTCCGGCCAAGGATGCAAAGGAGGCCGCTATACTAGTCTTTCCCGTGCCTCCCTTCCCACTAACAATGGCTATCTGCTTCATCCTTTCATACCCTCCCTAATCCCCGATATGAGGGATGCGAGTTTTTCCTTCCAAACAGGGAATTCTGTTACGAAGGCTATTCCACGGGAGTAAAGTTCGGCGATCCTTCGATCGAAGGGAATTTCGAGCAGGATAGGGATTCCCTCCCTTTTGCAGTAATCGTAAACCCCCATATTGCCTATCCCAGCTCGGTTTACGACGACTCCAAAGGGGATTTTCAGCTCCTTCAAAGTATCCACCATGAGCCTCAAATCATGGAGTCCGAAGGGTGTAGGTTCCGTGACAAGGATGCAGTAGTCGCTTCCGTATACCGATTGGATGACAGGGCATGAGGTTCCTGGAGGAGCGTCTATGATTGTTGTGGCATGAGGATTTATGTGTCTCTTGAGTTCCCGTATTACTGGTCCTGGCATGGGTTCGCCCACGTTTAGCTCCCCGTAAGCCAGCTCTATGCCACCCTTCTCCCCAAACTTTATCACGCCGACATCCCTTTCCTCCTCGAAAATGGCTTTTTTAGGACAGACAAGGCGGCATCCTCCGCAACCATGGCATAGCTCCTGAAAAAACATCCATCGTTCCTTCAGTACTGCGATGGCATGGAATTGGCAGAAGTTCGCACACTCTCCGCAGAAATTGCAGAGCCTTTGATCGATCCTAGGAATGGATATGCGAACAGGCTTTATCTCCCTTATGCTAGGCTTTAGGAATATATGGACATCCGGATCCTCAACATCACAGTCAAGCAGTTGAATTGGCCCATTTAGGGATAGAGCTAGATTGACAGCCAAGGTTGTCTTTCCCGTTCCCCCCTTCCCGCTTGCTACAGAAAAAATCAAGATGTGCCACCTCAATGCTCTGGATTAAGGATTATAATCCCTTCGGGCATGCGTATAGAGCCTCTAGGGTTCCTTTTATGCTTCATGTTTTTTATCCATCGACGAGAATCCTTTCGAAAGATTTTTGAACGATGGAAGAGAATTATCTTATCCATAAAAGGGGTCTAGGCTCTTTTTCTTGAATTGATGAAGGCTTCAACCTTTTCAACGATAGCTACGAAGGACTTCACGGCTGGTGAGGTTGGGTTCTTTAGGGCGAAGGGGGTCCCTTCATCCGATGCTACACATATGGATGGATCTAGAGGTATGGAGCCTAGGTAGGGGACGGAAAGCTCTTGAGCCATCTTAAGGCCTCCGCCTTTCTTGAAGATATCGACCTCGGCACCACAATTGGGACATACGAAGCCGCTCATGTTCTCGATAATGCCTATGATGGGAACCTTCAGTTCCCGTGCAAAGCTGATGGCCTTCTTCACAACCCTTTGGGATGCTTCCGATGGTATTGTGACGATGATGGCTCCATCCATCTCTGGGATGAGTTGGATGACGCTTAGGGGTTCGTCCCCCGTTCCTGGAGGCAAGTCTATGAGAAGGAAATCTAAGGGTCCCCAAACGAACTCGGATAGGAACTGGCGTATCGCCCCCATTTTAAGGGGGCCCCTCCATATGACGGGCGTTTCTTCACTAGGCAGGAGAAAGTCCATGGATACAACCTTAATCCCGAAGGGTCCTATTGCGGGAAAAACACCTGGTGGTCCAACGGATAGTTTTTCATCCTTCATACCAAGCATTTTAGGGATAGAAGGGCCGTGAACATCGGCATCAAGAATCCCTACACCATATCCCCGCTGGGCTAGGGCTACTGCTAGATTCACGGTCACTGTGCTCTTGCCGACGCCTCCCTTGCCGCTTATAATAGCAATTTTATGTTTTATCCGATCCATTCTCGTCCTGATAAGCTGCCTTTCCTCGTATAGACGCTTCTTTACGGTATCCGTGCATGTATCTGCCTTGGGACAGGAACCGCATTCCCCGTTACAAGTCTCGCCCACCCCAGATCTTCACCTCCCGAAGGCTTTTGATAGGCGCTTGCTCAGAGCTTTAAGATCCCGCCATAATGAGTTTTGACTTCGCATCTTCAGCGGCACTTACGATTGGATATGATATCGGTGAGGCTGTAAGGGCTGGATGGGTTCCCATTTGAAAGTTCAGGACTTCATCCACAGTCATCCTCTTCTGGATCATGGATGCTAGTATGTTGACTACTTCGCCCGTTGTTAAGCCTCCATAGACTTGTCCGCCCAAGATCTGACCTGTTGCCTTGTCAAACACAAGTTTGACCTTCATTTCCGATGTATTCGGCATCGAAGCTGGATGCTTATCGGGTGCCATCGCCACTCCTACCACAGGCTCGTATTTGAAGTCTCTTGCCATCTTTTCGGTTAGTCCTACAGCTCCCATCGAGAAATCTCCAATAACCGTCGAGAATGCTCCGATTGCTCCTTCATTCCTCCTATTTAGCCTATAGAGGTTTTCAGCGGCAATCCTAGCTTCCCTTGTTGCAATGGAAGCAAGCCTCAACGCCACAGGATTTCCCGTGAAGAACGATTTCTTCTCCGCACAATCCCCAACGGCGAAGACATTCTCATCGCTCGTCCTCTGGTATTCATCGACCCACACGGCCTTATGTGGCCCTATCCTCAAACCCGCTTCTTGGGCGATTCTGATGTTAGGCATAACTCCTATTGCTATAAAAACAATATCGGCTCTGAGCTCCTCACCAGTATTCAACCTCACTCCTTCAGCCTCCTCACGACCCACTATGCCTTCTATGCGAGTGTTTGTTCTGATTTTCACACCTCGCTCCGATAGTTTCTTCTCGGCTAAAGAACAAAATTCTTCATCAAAGACAAGTTGAAGACAGTGGGGTAGAAGCTCAACGATTGTAACGTTCGATCCTTTTTTTCTGAACTCGTCTGCAAACTCAATACCTACCAAGCCGCCTCCAACGATAACTACATCATTAGCATCTTCCAGTGCCTTAGACAAAGCTTTCAGATAGTCTATGTCCTTCTTTGGCATGAAGACATTCTTTAACTCAACGCCTAGTATTGGCGGTACAATGGGCGTTGAGCCCGTTGCCAACACAAGCTTTTCATACCTAAAGGTCGTACCACCCAAAGTAGTGATTGTTTTCTTAGCTGGTTCTAGTGAATTGACCTCATCAATGATGAGATCAACATCGTTCTTCGAGAGCAAAGTGTCGGGAATCAGGTTCCTCTCTGGAGAACCGATCGTCCCAAAAATGTATGGAATACCGCATGGCACTAATACCTGTTTCTCCCTTCGAATGAGTGTGATCTGGGCTCCCTTGTGATACCGTCTCGCAGTTAAAGCCGTAACTACGCCGGAGGCGCTACCGCCAACAATCAGTACATCAGTCTTATCCATGCTGATAACTCACTTTCAACACGTGTTATAGAGCCCAGCTTTACATACAGCCTCCTTCCCTACTCAAAAAGGATGGCGCGCCTCTTTACAGGCCTCAGTTAAGCCCGTAAGTCGCCCCGCAATATAAGCCTTTACAGCCTCCTCAACCGTTTCAAATTCTCCCGTGAAAACAGCAATACCTTGGCTCTGGAAAGCATAAAGGGCTCTAGGTCCCATCCCTTTCACGATAAGGGCATCTGGTTTTAGATCTTCCACAAGCTCTTCCACAGATGCATGCCCACCCATATGTTTGCCTTTATTCTCTACAGCCCTTATGTCCTTGATTTCCCAGTTATCCCCTAAATCGACTAAGGCGAAGAAAGGTGCCCTTCCAAAATGCTGGGATACAAGGGATTTTAGTCCTTTATATTCCTCTACGGGCAAGATCAGCTTCAAAGATTTCACCGCAAAATTCCTTTGTTAATTAGATACTCAAGTTTTGCGGTTTATAAGTATTGATGTCTTATTTTCACCTATGTTACCCATTATCGGTTTTCCTAGTGTGGTCGGGGAGTTCGCGGATTTCTTCAGCCAGGTCTTCTCTTGGAACCGGTTCAGAAGGTTCGAGCAGTATCTGAGCGGCTTGATGACCGGAAGGAAGCCCACCGTACGAAGCATTGCCTCAAGGCTTTTCGATGCCATGGATCAGAGCAGCCTAAACCGTTTCCTAACTTTGTACGAGTGGGATGAGGAAGAGCTGAACAGGAAGAGGCTTGGGATGCTCCAATCCATGAAGGAGACGATGTGGCTGGTATGAAGGAAGGCGTTTTAGCCTTAGACGACACGCTCCTACCAAAGACCGGAAGGAACATGCCAGGAGCAGGCAGGTTCTGGGATGCCAACTCCAGGTCCTACGTCCATGCCCAATGCCTCGTCACAAGCCATTATGCGGATTTAGAGGAGGATTACCCTGTGAGCTTCAGGCAGTACTTCAAGCATGGAAGCCGAGGGGCGTATAAAGGCTTCGGGAGCAAGGTTGATCTGGCCATGGAATGGATCTTGTGGACGATTGCGAGAGCCTGGGCGTCGCCGCTGAGAACTATGTCTTCGACGCTTGGTATCTCTCCAGGAGGCTTACCAGGCACATAGCATAGAAGCCTATGGGAAAGATTGGGTTTCGAGGCTCAAAGCCAACAGAATAGAATAGTCTATCACGAGGGCGGGAGGATGAGCATCAAGGCTTTTGGAAAGACCGTGCCTAAGGAAGCCTTCAGGGAGGTAAGGGTGCTGGACAAGACCTAATGGGCGTACATCCAGACCCTGGACGTTAACAGGCTCGGTAAGGTCAGGGTTGTCATCTGCTACGGCAGCGAAGACCTGAAGGGAGAGCCCGTTTATCTGGCCACAAATAGGCTCTACTGGGAGGAGGCTAGGACGATCCAATGCTACAGCCTACGCTTCCGCATAGCATAGATGCCTTTTATAAGGATGCTAAGCAGAACTTGGGCTTGGGAGGCTGTAACCTAAGCTAAGATCCCTCAGAGGCACCAGGAGACACTGGCAGCTTGGGTTCCTAGGGTATAGCCTCCTCGAGGCAAGGATCTGCTCTGCAGGAGCGGACTGTATAGAAGGCTTGATTCCGACAAGACCATCGGGGCTTGTGCAGTGCAGGCAAGCCTTCAAGGATCTACTCCAAAACCTCATCCAATGGGTCTGCAAGATGGCCGGCAAGATGCCTGTCGAGAAAATATTGGACGTGATACTAAGATGATCCTTAAGTACCGCAAAACTTGAGTAGATATATAAGTTCTTAGTTAAGAAAACAAACTTGGGAGTTTTGTTGGACGAAATAGATCGTACCATCATTTCCCTACTCCAAGATAATGGCAAGATTACTTATGAAAGCTAGGCAAAGCAGATTGGACTAACGAGTGTAGGGTCGAAGAAAAGAGTTAGGAAGCTTTCGGATCAAGGTATTCCAAAAATCTCTGCTCTATTAAATGTTGGAAAGCTCAACCTTTCTTTTGCCCTTATTCTTCTTTAGATGGAAAGCGCAGAAGCCATGAGGGAAATCCTTCATCGTTTCAAGGAATGCCCAAGGGTTGCCCATATTTTCTCAACCCTAGGGGATACAACCTTGTTGCGCTTATTATAGCTGAGAATCTAGGAACCCTCGAAAGCATATCTCGTTTGGGAAACGAGAGGTCGTTGAGGTAAGCGAAAGAAATACATCGAGCATGCCATAGGTGTGGGCATAGGGGGCTTCGGGTCGGAAGCCTCTTCAAATGCCCAGGTTGTGGCCATATGTGCAACTCCGACTACGACTACAACGAGCCATGAACATTTTAAAGCGGGCTATGGGCTACATGCCCATGGTAAGGGCTGATTTGACACAGCCCTTTAACCCGGTAGGATGAAAGCTATAGAAAGCCTAACAAACCGGGAATCTCCCGACTTCAGTCGTGGAGAGTGCCAGTTATACTATCGGCCAAGCTTGAAGGATGAAGTTGGCTAAGCCTCCCATGAACAGGGCAAGAGTCACATCTAATAGGCTTATACCAAAAGCCCTTTTCCATCCAAACTCCTTTATGAGGGCTGCTATTGTAGCTATGCAAGGTATGTATATCATCGTGACCATTGAGAAGATGACCATCTGGCGAGATGTTAGGACTGTTGAGAATTTTGTCGTTCCTATGAGTTGGGCAAGAAGGATTAGCGTTAGCTCCTTTCTGAGGATTCCGAAGATTAATGGTATTCCCGCAGTTGCGGGAAGCCCTAGCCATCCAACGATCAGGGGACGCATAGCCTCCGCTAGGCTTTCCATCAATCCCATGGTCTCCAAGGTGGACAGGATGGTGCTTCCAAAAACGATGAGGGGAAACGCCACATAGACGAATTCCTTCGTCCTGAACCAAGTCTTCTTCAATACGACCTTGGAAGAAGGAACTTTGTATGGCGGCATTTCCATGATAAGCCCTATGGGCTCCCCTGGCAAAGCCTTGAAGGCTATCCTTCCAAGAATGAAGACGATGATGAGGTCGAAGGCATAGAGCCCCAAGGCTGCATGAAGCCCTACGAATTCACCGACCAAGCCTAGGATTACTACAGTCCGGGCAGCACAAGGAATAAGGACTGTAACGAAGGCTGCTAGAAGGCGCTCCCTTTCTGTCTCCATGATTCTACACCCAATGCAGGCGGGAACATTGCATCCATAGCCTAAAAGAAGGGGTATGAAGGCTTTTCCATGGAGTCCTATCTTATGCATAAGGTTATCCATAAGAAAGGCCGCCCTTGGTAAATAACCAGTATCCTCTAAGATGGCTAATATAAGATAGAAGGGTACCACATAGGGCAGGGCAATAGTAACGCCAGCCGCGATTCCAGAGAGGATCCCTTCCTTTACAATTCTTCCAAGCCATGGAGGAACCAAAGGGGCTATAAAGCCCATGAAGAGGGGGATGAGGAAATCGTCAAAGAGGGCCTCCAAATATCCGATGAGGATACCGCCCAAGATGAAGATAGTCAAGAAGGTAAGAGTCATAACCCCAGCAAGGAAAGGATATCCTAGGAATTTATGGGCTGTTATAGAATCCATTCTTTCCCCGATGGTTAGCCTTGGGGGTGCAAAGAATCGCTGGGCCTCGCTTGCGAGGCGGCTTGCAATTCCATACCTCTCGGAGGCTATGATAACGACGGAAGGCTCACCATGGAGCCCCTCGATTTCCTTAGCCAATCCATCGGCTATCTCAACGACCATACGCCCTTTCTCAGAACCTTTGAGTTGCTTAACGATCTCGGGATCCCTTTCTAACAGCTTAACAGCAAGCCATCTTGGAGGGTATTTGGCAGAAGCCTCGGGCAAAAGATCCAATACGGCCTTCTGAAGCTTACTGATACGCTCTTCAATCTCCTTCCCGTAGGTAACCTGAAGGGGTTTAACAGCATCCTTCCCTTCCACGACCTTCAGCACTGCAGAAAGAAGCTCCTTTAGCCCCAATCCTGTAACGGCAACTGTCGGTATTACTGGTATTCCAAGGCTTTTGGAAAGCTTTTTCTCATCGATTCTTATGCCCTTTTTAGCAGCAAAGTCCACTTGGTTGAGGGCTATAACAATAGGGACTTCGAGTTCTATGAGTTGTATAGTGAAGTAAAGGTTTCGTTCGAGGGCGGAAGCATCAAGAACATTTATGACAACATCCGGTTTTTCTTTTATTATATAATCCCTAGCGACAAGTTCCTCTATCGAATAGGCTGATAAGGAATAGATGCCCGGCAGGTCGATGATGTGTATCTTATGGCCCTCGAAGTATAAGCTTCCTTCAGCCTTCTCTACGGTTTTTCCAGGCCAGTTCCCAACGATCTGGTTCAGGCCTGTAAGCTGGTTGAAGATTACGGATTTCCCCACATTGGCATTACCAGCCAATGCTACTGTGATACGCCTATCTTCAGGCAATACGGATCACTCTAGGGGCTTGACAAAGATCCTTGATGCGATGCCATGCCCAAGGGCTAGGGAGACTCCCCTCACCCTTACTTCGATTGGCCCATGGAAGGGGGCCTCCCTTACAATCGTTACCTCCGTCCCGGGCGTTAGCCCCATCTCGGCCAAGCGCTGGACCAAACCCCGTCCTCCAAAGGTGAAGACCACAACCCCCCTCTTTCCCTCTCTAAGCTGGGATAGGGGAAGGGCATTCTCTATCCTGCCTTGGAAACTCCTGAGACGATCGTACAGCCCTTCTAAGGCTTCATCATCCATTCCGTGCTTGGATCTCCAGTGGAAACTCCAGTTTCTAATGGTTCCATCAAAAAGCCTGGAGATCCTTCCGAAGGGCATGGAAGGATGAACGTATCTATCATGAACATAGCGTTCACGATGTGCCAGCACCTCGTTTCGACCCTTTTCCGTAAGCCTGAAGAAGCCCTCCTCTCTTTGTAGGAATCCCCTTTTTATCGCTAGGCTTATCGTCTCCTCGACTTCATTCTCGGGAAGTCCCAGTTCATGGCTTAATTGGTTTACTAAGGAATTTGGATTTTCGCCTTTGAGCTCTAGTTTAGCCATGACCTCGAGAAGGCAGGGAAGAATTTCCTCCGATTTTTTCAAGCCTCATCGCCCCTCCGCCGGGTTTCTAAGGGTTTTACCCAGATTTGGGAGGCAACCTTACGTCCAATAGAATACCTTCTTCCACTGACGATCAGGGTTATTGGTCCATCAAAGGGAGCCTTTTCCTCGATTTTTAAGGATACTCCAGGTTTCAAGGATAGGGAATCCAAGTACTGAAGCATACCTTCCTCCTCAGCTACCTTAACGATTTCAAAGTAATCGCCAATCGAGGCATCTTGGATAGGTATGGCTTCCTCCTCCTTAATCTCTCCAGATTTTGATGGTATGGGATTTCCGTGGGGACAAGTCGTTGGATTACCGAGGGCCTCCTCTAAGCGATCAGCGACATCATCCCTGATTCCGTGCTCAAGCCTACAGGCTTCTTCATGAGCTTTGGCCCAGTCGAGTCCGATAAAGTCCGTAAGGAGCTTCTCTGATAGTCTGTGGCGCCTCACAATCCTTAAAGCCAGTTTCAAGCCCCTTTCAGTCAGTTTAACCCCCTTGTAGGGCTCATGGATCAATAATCCCTCTCTTTCAAGACGCTCGACGGTGTTGGTGACAGTACCTACGGCAACCTTCAAGGAGCCGACGATGTCGCTTGTTTTCGCTATTCCATGCTTACACTGAAGCCTGTATATCGTTTCTAAGTATTCCTCAACTGCTGAAGTGACCTCGGCATCCAAGGAGATCTCCTACGATCCCTCGTAGTTCAAAAAACGATTAATCGTAACTTAAGGATTTCGCCCCATCTTGCGGGATCTTGATGATCGTTCTATACATGAAATTGCAGCGGTTCCAAAGGAAAACGAGGTAGCGAATCAATCGTGGGAAACTACATTCTCGTAACCTAATAGAAAAATTAATATCTTCCCCTTTTTCTTAAATGGGTTTCGTGAGATAATGCCAATAGATCCAGACTTCAAGAAGAACCGGAAGATCGTGGGTCAATGCAAGGGACACAATGTCTGGGGACCTGTGGAACCTCCAAAGAAGCTAGGAATACATGGAACCAATGTGGCTGTCGATTGGGATATTTGTGTGGGGGACGGCATATGCATAGAGGTCTGTCCCATGAATGTTTTCGAATGGGCTGAAACTCCAGGACATCCTACCTCTGAGAAGAAATCAGATCCTGTGAGGGAGAAGGACTGCATACAATGCCTAGCATGTGAAACCCAGTGCCCAGCTCAGGCTATAAAGATTACTACATAACCCCCATTAGGTTTCCGTTGTTAAGAACGCTAGATTAAGAATTTTTTATTTTTTATTTTATTGAAGCCAAAAGGATGAATGACGAAAAGAATCAATACTTAGGAGAGGCCCTTAGGAAACATTAACTCTCATCGGCAATCGTTAAAAATCCTTTTTTTTCTCATTTCCTATACCCATTTTTTAAACCTTCATTTTAGATCGAGAAGATATCTCGTAACGATGGAGTTTTCCTTGAAGCTTCATAATAGCCTTAAGGAGGATCAAAATCAATAATAGATCGGCAGCTGACATTAGCGGCGATGAGTATAGGGATCCTTCAGATCTAGGGACTTCTAAAGGGAGTCCTATATCGGATTCAGGCCTCCTACTAGGTTCGTAGGAGGATCCTTAGGATTTCGAGGATCTTTAGAAACAGGAACTTTAGATCTTCGTCCGGTTTAGTTCGGTTCAGGGTTCTACAATTTAATGGAAGAAATGGGGCTATCTTAGATCCTCCGCCTCCGCTTTCCTTACCTTTCTTTTTCACGTTCTCTAATCGTTCGAGCTAAAATGAAAGCCTTGAACTATTCAAAGCATCTTTTAGACTTCTGATGATATCTAACCTCGCTCTTAATCGTAAAGTTGTTGGTGCCCATGAGACGCACGGGGGATTTTCCCATAGCCAACAAACTTCCTGATTAAGAGCATCTAACCTTTTTTCCTTCCTGTTTCCTTCATCCAAGACTTAAATAATTCAAACTTGTTGATTTTTAGAGCTTTAAATCCCCTAATTCCTTTAGGCTATTGAGATCGTTGAGTCTCATCCTACTATCCGAAATCGTATAGAGTATGTTATCGATATATAGGGCTCTTTTTACAAAATACCTCTCTTCCAAAGCTCCTGATGTATCGATGTGCGTAATTCTTCCGATCACTTCTAGTCCTTCCTCTCCAATGCGAAAGACATACACGCCCTGCCAAACGTAATCCCCGTAGGCGTAGGGTGGGACTCCCTTTGGATAGTTTTCTTCATCGATCTCCGCTACGAGAACGGGTAGGATGAGGATTCCCCTTCGCCTATCGAGTAATAGAGCCTTATGGTCCCTCAGGACGGGAGAGTCCGTTCCGCGATCCCCGATTTCATACCTGTCAACCTCCCTGGGCTTTGAAACATCTTTGACATCAAAGATGGATATCTTGACCCCTTGATACCAGGCGAAGGAGGCTTCCGCCTCCACGGCTTCCTTCCCTATACCTATGATGAGCCCATCATCGTATGGATGGAGGTAGTCCGAGTATCCACTTATTTTCAGGATTCCAAGAGCGATAGGATTTCTGGGATCCTCCAAATCAATGGTGAAGAAGGGATCGACCTTCTTGAAGGTTACAAGATAGCATCGACCTCCAAGAAACCTTGCCGAGTATATGGTCTCTCCCGGGGCGAGGCCTTCGAGTTTTCCAACGATGGAAAGGGTCATGTCGAGGACATACAGATTGTTGGATGAAAGGAAGCCCCCATCCCTCGAATAGCTATGAGTCGTTGTCGCAATCCTGAAGTATCCGTCATACTCGTCCATGGAGAATTGGTTCAGAATATGTCCCGGTACAATCCCACTTGCCTCATACTCGATTTCGCCAGATTCCCCTATCCGAAGCCTATGGATCTCCGTTCCATCGGAATAGGAATCGATCCCTGAATCCGAATCCAAACCCGAAGCCTTGCCTATTAGGCTTCCGTAAATCGGCATCATAGGAATCGCCACATAGATGTTCTCCATGGATACGTAAATGGCGCTGGTAGCTCCCAGGAGAAGGGTTTCATGTTTTGGGGGCTCTTGGCTCCTTACGCTGAAGGAAAGGATCGTTGTGAAGGTATAGCAGTAATCGGAGGAAGCATTGGAATGGTAGATTTGCTGGGCTTCGATTCTTTCAGAAGTTCCATCGTAGGAAACGATAGGAAGGAGAACCTCGCCTTCTATTACTATGGCCGGTTGGCTGACGAACAAGTAGACGCAATCTCCGATCATCCTAGATGTGAAATAACTACCATTAACAGAAATCTTCCTTAGAAGGATGGGTTTTTCTCGATCCTGAATATCGTAAACCAAAGCTCTGGTTTCCATTTGCCATTCGATGTATGGAACGATCGATATAGAGGTCGAAATGTTGGATGAGGCCTTTCGATTCTTCCCAAGGGAATATTGGAAAATCGTAAAGTCTTCTTCTAAGACGACGAGTCGATCTCCCTCGACAAGTATCCCCCTCACCGTCCCATTGAGGCCCAATCGAGCAAGGACCTTAACGCTTTCTGGGGGATAGGCTTGTATAATGAGGAGGCCTTCCGAGGAGGCGAAGTAAATGTATCTTCCATCGCATTTTACAATGTCCGCCTCATCGACACCTTCCACTTGGACGTTCGTGGGGGAGTATTCCGGAACTGATGAAGCTCTTGAAGCCTTAGTGAAAATCCTTGCATCCTCCAAAAAGGTTGGATAAGAAACGGCACTCCTGTTTAGGAAAACCCTCATTTCCTCATAGGATGAGAATCTCAAAAGCCGTCCGTTTGCCTTTATGGCTTCAGGACCTATAGGAAGCCCTAAGAGATTTGCGTTCGCCAATCCAAGGATGGCTCCTATCATCGAAAGGGCGTAGATAAGAAGAATTCTTTTCCTTCTACTTACTTTTCTCCTAGGATTGAAATCTATGGGCACATCATTCATTGGATCTACCTCAGCCAAGGGCTTTATAATCGTATTAGCTCAGCCTGCCTTAATCCTAAGCCTTAGAACGTCTGTTCTAGCTTCTGGACGCCCAAAAAACCCTTGAGAAATCCTTGGGATTAGACCTTCAAAATCCTGAGCCTTTTGTCTTCCATCCCTTATTCTGTGAGATGTGTCATGATAGCTACTCGATCCATACGATTAAGCTAGAGTCCTGCTTTAACTCTCCTTTTCTGTCCATCAATTCCTTCTAAGTTATATGATGGGTACCCACGCAAGGAGTTGAATGAATAAGTCTCCATAAAACTATGAGACGGCCTCGCTATGAAAAGTCTTAATATTTCTTTCGACTTATCATTCGATAATGTTTTCAAGACTTAGATTTCCGATTATTATCGTCAATTTCAAAGCCTACCAAGAGGCTTTAGGGAAGAAAGCCCTAGAGCTTTCTAGGATCGCTGAGGAAGTTTCCTCAGAGACTGGGACTTGCATAGCCGTCGCCCCCCAGGCTGTGGATCTGCGCCTTATAAGCCACGAGGTTAAAATTCCAGTCCTCGCTCAGCATGCAGATCCCTTTACCCCTGACAGATACACGGGAGCCATAACCCTTGAGGCTGTAAAGGATGCGGGAGCTACTGGAACCCTTCTAAATCATTCGGAAAGAAGGATCCTTCTTGCAGATCTCGATAAAACCATCAAGAGGGCTAGAGGCTTAGGCTTGGCGACTGTTGTATGCACTGATACACCGGAAGTCAGCCTAGCAGTTGCAACCCTATCCCCCGATACAATCGCCTACGAACCTCCTGAACTCATCGCGACAGGGAGGGCCGTAAGCAAGGAGAAGCCCGAAGCGATAACCAGGGCTTTAAATCTCATCGCGAGGGTGAATCCCCACCTACCAGTCCTTTGTGGAGCCGGCATATCCGATGCTGAAGATGTGAAAATTGCCCTAAGGCTTGGTACTAAAGGAGTCCTTTTGGCAAGCGGAGTTGTGAAGTCCAAGGAGCCCTATAAGGTCTTAAGGGCGATGGCTGAAGCTTGCATCTAACGAGGGAGGAGAAATCCCTGATAGTTTCCGTAGCACTAACAAGGAAGCCTAGGGCTTCCTAAACTTTATCGTTTCAGCGAAGGGTCTCCTTGACGCTCTATGTACAAAAAGAGAACACAGCTACGTTCTCGACCTATTAGCTATTAATCGATCGCTCTTAATCAGGGAGTTTGTTGGCTATGGAAAAATCCTCCATGCGTTCCATGAGCACCAACAACTTTATGATTAAGAGCGTAATCGATATCTGAAAGGTAGATCTTCCAAAGATCAGTGTCTCAGGAGTTAGCGTGCATGGGCATGGAAGCCTATAAGCCCAAGGGTTAATAGCTAACTGTGGATTCTAGAAGATGCTCAATTTCGATGAATCGATACCCTCTTATATTTGCCGGAGATTCTAGATTCGTTTGCTTTTTAACATAGCTTCCATCCTAACTGAGTTTCTGGGCTTATGCTGGACTAGAGCTTAAGACTTACCAGTCTCTTGGAGAAGACATAAAGGTAGGGCATAAAACCTACCACCTTTCTAGGGGCCCTCACGCATCTCGGTTTGGAGCCCTCTTTAAGCTTTTGGCATCCAGACCACATTCGAGCGGCCTTGTTCGACAGCATTTAACCAGGAACAATTAAGGTTAAAAGCTCTTAGCATCAAATGGTTTCGGTGATATGCCTATGATGATAAAGAGCTTAGAAACCATCCTTCTTTCCCATCGAGTCCCGAAGGAGCACCAGCTCAACTGGGATGGAAGGGCCTACGGTCAAAGAGTCCTGAAGAATGACATGATGATCGTCCGAATCGAAACGGATGAGGGAATAGTGGGCATAGGAGAGCCGAGCGTATATGGGAATCCCAAGCTCATGGAAGCATGGCTGAGGGATCATAAAGCCATGTTCTTGGGAAAGGATCCCTTCGATGCCCTCAGCATAGCCTCCCCAACCCTCTATTATGGATGGTCCGTAAACTGTGCCTTGGCAGGGGTCAACCAAGCTCTCTGGGACATCGTGGGGAAGGCTGCAAAGGCTCCCGTTTACAAGCTTCTAGGCGGAAAGCGTACAGATCGAATAAAGGTCTACGCAAGCGCAGGCCAACTTGGTAATACGGTTGAGGAGATTAGGCGCGAGGCTGAGAGGTTTAGGGAGGAGGGCTTTCTAGGCTACAAGCTAAGGGTCACCTTGGAGGATTACAGGGAGAAGGTCAGGGCAGCTAGAGAAGGTCTTGGAAAAGACCTTGACCTCATGGTGGAGTGGAACATGAGGATTCCGAACGCTAAGGTTGCCATCAACGCCATACGGAACATCGAGCGTTATGAGCTAACCTGGGTAGAGGAGCCCCTTCCTGGGACAGACATAGAGGGCTATGCCGAGCTTAGGAAGGCCATCGATGTTCCCATATCAGGAGGCGAGGGCCTTGCCACAAGATGGGAATTCAAGATGAGACTGGAAAAAGGTTGCTATGGAATCGTCCAGCCAGACTGCGATGTGGCAGGAATAAGTGAGGCAAGCCGAATAGCCTTCATGGCAAGCTTGGATGAAGTCCTCCTCTGTCCCCACAATTGGCACAATGCTATAAATACCGCTGCCAATGTCCAGCTAATGGCTTCGTCACCTAACCAGTTCTATCTAGAGTCAAACAGAACCTGGAATAACAGCTGTCCCGAGTTCCAGGAGCAGATCGTTAAGAACCCCCTTCTTCCAAGGAAGGGCTATATAGAAGTTCCGGATAGACCAGGACTCGGGGTTGAGCTAGACGAGGAGGCCATAAAAAAATTCCCGTATCTAGACATCGAAAGGGCTGCTCCCCTTTAATATCGATGCATGAAAGAATCAAGATGCGTAGGAGCCAGTACGGAACGGAGTCCCTTGTTTTTTCGAAGCGTTGTCCAAGAACGGAAAGAGGGAAGAAGGAAGAGGGAAGGAAGGGATTAGATGGATGAGCAGAAGTGTGGGAAAGATAAATAAGAATAAGAAAGGAAAATGGGCTATGTGAACCCTCTAGCCTCTCTGTTCCTTTCCAGCTTCGAGAAAGATCCATCATCGATGATGGTACGCAAGGAAATAGACAGCCTCAACCTAAACCTAATGTAAACTAACTAATCGCTCTTAACTAAGTGTTGTGGCTAGCTTTACGTTTCCATGGGCTATTCCATGATTTTCCAACATAACACAAAACTCCTCGGCTGAGAGCGGAACTAAGATGAAAGGAAAGAGGCAAGAAGCCTTTCAGCGTTTCTATGGAGAATATTATGGCGATCTTCATCCTCTATCCTTGAGAAGATGACACAACCTATTCCATAATGGGGGTCGAACCAGGGAAGATCCGTCCCGAACAATATCTTTTCGGAGCCCGCTTCCTCAACCATCCATTCAATCACGCCATTCACCGCATAGGCAGCTGTCAGTTCCAGGTAAACGTTATCGTAATTCCTGGCTACTTGAATGGCTTTTTCCCACTCTCCATAACCTGAATGACCCATGAGAAGAATAGCCTCGGAATACTTCCCTGCCAACTGTTCCACATGGGAAGGTGAATCAAAAGTACTCCGGCCCCACGTGTGCATCAATACGAGGAGTTTGTGTTCATCCGCATACTCTAGCGCATTCTCATACCTTGGGCTTGTTAGAGGCTGCCTATGATAATCGGATAGAAACTTGAATCCTACGAAGCCCTTAGACTTCGAAAAGGTCTCTATCTCTTCCCCGATTCTTTCAGGATAATTTGGATTGATGACCCAGTAGGCCCTGAAGCGCTTAGGATGCAGCCTGACAATTTCTTCCATCCTGATGTTTTCCCTTGTATCTATGAGGGCTGCATGGGAGCTTGAGACGACAAGCCTAACACCACAGCGGTCCATGGTTCTTACCATGTCTTCCGCTGATGGATTTGGAAAGTATATGCCTTGATAAGGACCGAGATGGGCATGCATATCTATGACTGGGCATGATTCACTTCGACCTTTCTCCAGGAATTCCCTGATCAGGTCCGAAGCATCCGCCTTCTTCTCCTTAACCATGAGGCTCATAGGCGAACCCTTCCAAGAATCCTTTCGAGGTTTCCTGAGGCTATCGCCTCGCGCTCCTTGCTCGATATATCGGCATGCAATAATGTCAAGATTGGACCACCCGGGTTCCAGTTGGGAAAGCCCGTTCCGAAGAGAAGCCTATCCGCCCCGTATTTTCTGCAGAAATCCCTTATGCCCCCATCCAGCTCGTATCTAGAAGTATCAAGGTAAAGGTTCTCGTATTTCTCAACCAAAGGTCTGAAATATCGATCCTGTCCCCAAGAGCCATGCTCAGTAACGATGAGGGTGAGTTCAGGAGCATCTGATAGGATCTTCTCTATGAGATACCAGCCGGATATGCCCCCGCAGGATTCGTTTATGGATATGAAGAGAGGTATTTTTCTATCGCACATAAGCTCGTATAGCGATGAAAGGGATGTCTTCGTCATGAGATACTTATGCTCCGATGGAAAGGCGCGAAAGGCCCTTATGCCATTCTCTCTCATTCTTGAGAGGATTTCATCCAAGGATCCAAGCTCCCCGGTTTGTAAGGGAAGGATGGCGAAGACTCCATGAAGTCTTGGAGCATCCTTTATCGTCCTAATAAGAATGTCGTTACCAAGGACAGGAGAATCATCCTTCTGTCTGGCATGATAGACTATGGCTTCCGCGACGCCATAATAATCCATTTCGGCTAGGAGTTCTTCCTTTTTTTCCGCATATCGGAGGGGGCGGAGCATGGATGTGCCAAAGCATGCGTTACAGTCGAAGAGCTTCAAATTCCATCTCACCCGAGGAGCTCGTCCACATTCTCCTTAATCTTCCTTATGGCTTCCAGCAATAATTCGACGTTCTCCCTTCTCATAAGAAAGTCCTTTCCTAAGGCTATCACTTCGTCACGGTATATGCGCTCAGAAACGGGACAGTGGACCCTCGTATAATCGACGGGGATTCCGAAAATGGACTTCAGCTCCAGGAAGGCCGGATTTTTGTATATGGGATCGTTATGGGCAGTTCCGCAGGGGATCCCCTCAGCCCTTAGGGCCCGCATAAACGTGTCCCTAGGAACCCCCTTAAACTGGGATGCATCATAACGGATGAAGTAGAAATAATAGCCTCGCTTCGTTATCCTCGGATCCCTTTTCAGGGCAGAAACGCCTCCGATATTCTCCAGCTCCCTTGCCAGATACTCTCCATTGATGTGGCGAATCTCCGTCTGATAGGGAAGCCTTCTCAATTGGGAAAGGAGAAGGGCTGCTTGGATCTCCGTCATCCGCATGTTATAGCCTATGACATGATGCTCATAAACAGGCCTTCCCGGAAGCCTTCCAAAATTCGCATAGGATAGGCATTTCGCATACAGTTCCTCATCATTCGTGGAGACGAATCCTCCCTCACCACATGTGAGGGGCTTACCTTGCTGGAAACTGAAGGCTCCGAGATGACCTATCGAGCCAACCTTCCTTCCACGCCACTCGGAGCCATGGGCCTCGGCGCAGTCCTCCACGACGAGGAGGTTGTACTCCTTAGCTATCTCCATTATCTCATCCATGTTAGCGGGATAACCGCCATAATGAACTGGAATGATGGCCTTCGTCTTGGGGGTTATAAGCCTCCTAACCCATGAGGGATCGATTTGATAGGTTTCAGGATCGATGTCGGCGAAGACGGGTATGGCGCCAATCTGGACGGCGGCCGTCGCCGTGGCTATGAAGGTGACGGCAGGAACGATGACCTCGTCCCCATGGCCAACACCACCGGCCTTCAGAGCCAAGGCAATGGCATTGGTCCCATTATTGACGAGCAATCCGTATTTTACGCCAAGATAATGAGTGAAGGCAGCTTCAAATTGGCCGTTTTTAGTATCGGGACCGTGGGTAATGGCGCACCATCTTCCACTCGAAAGGGCCTCTAAAACAGCATATTTATCCGATTCATCGAAGACAGGCCATTCCGTCCTAAGCCCATAAGGGGCGACGGGCTTCCCACCTTTTAAGGCTAACTTATACATATACCATCTTTTATAAACTACTATGGATTTTGAGAAAAATCTTTGGGAACAGAAGTAGCCCTTCAGCTCCGCTAAAGCCTCATGGAAGCTGAGGACCGTTTGTAGAATACCTATAAAGGTAAAAGCTCCTCTAGCCTAAGGAGCTCCTTCCGGAACCGAATCTAAGTCTTCTGTTATGGGGTAGGTCGACAATAACCCTCCTTCTGTTTTAGGTGGGATTCGACTAATGCGGCTTACCCGAGCCTCAGGCGGAAGCTCATCGGCTCTGTTTAGCCTTGACGCCCACAAGACGGCGGTTTCACTCCACAATCCGGCATTGTCAGCGGATTTACCCCCATCATTCACATTCGCCGGAGAGGGATGCCCTTTCTGTTCCGGAGCTGGGGCTTTCGCCCCTCACCTCGCGGTGATGTGGTTCCGCCAGCGTGGAGGAGTTTCCCCCAGGCATCCAAAGATGCCCGGAAACCCACCCATCGACCTACCCCAAGAAAAGCTCGAAACGATATTATAAAAATGTTCAGGTTCGCTAAGTTTTTTCATCGAATTTCGTGGCTGACAGTCCTTAGGGATGAGATTATCAAAAACAAAAATTCCTGCAATACGGGGCGGGGTACTTAAGTCCATGGCATCTACCTATAGGAGCAGGAACCCTTATAGGCTCAGGATTTCCCTTCCATGACCTCCATAGGAGCCTTAAGTCCCCTGCCGATATGCAGGCCAAAGGAAAGCCTTGAAACCTATGCCTCGTTTCCTTGATAAGCCTCTAGGCAGGGTTCAAAAGGCTTGCTTTTATCATATCACGGCTCGGCATAACATAGCATTGTATGAATCCCTCAGCCTTAGGCCTTTCATGTCCTTTTAGATATCCCTTTCTTTTGCCTGTATTAGCATACTAACCCTAGATCTCAATCAAGGGCTTTGGGATGGCTTCTCTCTGAGCCCCTTCCTTCTTTAGAACCCCTCCTATGCGGTAGAGTTGAGAAAATCTTCTAAGTATCAAGCCAAAAGGCTCCCTAACTATACTGTATTGCTCACCCTACTTAGAACTTCCTTAGTTGATGATGAGAACAGCCATTTCCGATAGTCTTCGATAAAGCTCAAAGAGCCTCGTATACTCCTCCCTTAAAGCTGGGTCCGGTGTTGACTTCTCCACGATCCTTACGAGGTCCTTTGAGGCCCTGACTGGATCCTTGAAGAACCCAGCAGCTGTCGAGGCGAGGATTGCCGAACCAAAGGCAGCAGCCTCCTTTACTCCCGTGAAGAGGATGGGCTTCCCAGTTACGTCCGCCTTTATCTGCCTCCATAGGGAGCTTCTAGCTCCCCCTCCCGTGGCGATGATGGAGCCTATCAAAATGCCTGACCCTTCGAGGGTCTCGATGTTGTGACGAAGGGCATAGGCGCATCCCTCAAGGATTGCCCTTATCACATCAGCCCTCTTATGCTCTAAAGTCAGCCCATAGAAGAGGCCCTTCACCTTTGGATTCCAAAGAGGAGCCCTCTCTCCAGCCATGTATGGAAGAAAGATAAGGCCTCCGGAACCTGGTCTTGCCTTTGAAGCCTCTAGATCGAGGAGATTATAGGGGCTTACCTTAAGCTTCTCGGCATTGAGTATCTCTACTTCTGCAAAGTTGTCCCGGAACCATCGCAGGGAGGCCCCAGTGGCGTTACAGGGAGCTATGTAAAGCCACATATCGGGAATCGAATGGCATCGTACGGGCACCTTAGGATGGAAGGAAGGCTTTGAAACACATACGCCCAAGACCGTGCTGGCGCCGGTAGAGTCCATGGCATCTCCAGCCTCTACACAACCAACACCGAGAGCCGCGGAAGCACTATCTGCAGCCCCAGCCACTACAGGTATGCCTTTGGGGAGCCCCGTTTCTTCAGAAGCCTCAAATGTCGTTTCTCCTATCGGATGCCACGGAGGAAGGGGTTCGGGAAGCTTATCCAGGTCTATCCCCGTCGCCTCGCAAAGCCTTTCAGACCATCTTCGCCTTCTGACATCGAAGAGGAGGGTGAAGGAGGCATTGGTCCAGTCCATGGAAGCCCTTCCCGTAAGCCTTAAGCCAAGGAATCCATTGCCATGGAGGAATTTCCAAGTTTTCTCGTAAGAAGGCCTTTCCTTCTCCTTTAGCCAAAGGATGGAAGTAGCCGAGAAGGCTCCCGGAGCTATGCGATTGCACGCTATGGAGGCGAATGCCTGCTCACCGGGCTCCCTTTTAAGCCTCTCGGCCTGCTCCTCACTCCTTCGATCCATCCATATTATGGCATTCCTTATGGGCTTTCCATGCTCGTCGACAGGAGTAACGGATGGACAAAGACAACAAATCCCAAGGGCTGAAACATCCTTGGCATCGATCTTTTTTAGAATGACCCTTAGGGTTTCCTTAAAGGATGCCCACCAGACTTCCGGGTCTTGCTCTGCCCATAGGGTCCTAGGATAGATGATGCTGTATTCCATGGAGGCCTCCGCTACGGGGAATCCATCGAGGGTGAAAAGGACCGATTTCAGGGCTGTTGTACCGACATCAACCCCTAGTATATAGGGTCCTCCCATACTTTTTGATGGGATTTCCCAGAATTAAGGCCTTTAGGGGATAAGAGCTAGAGTGAAGTTTTCAAGTTATCCTATCAAAGCCCTCGGAAAGGAAACGGCTTTTAAGATCCCAAAAAATAACATAACTTCAAACAGAGATTCATTGAAGGGATGATGCAGTTTGGCTGAAGCTTCAGCTTCTGTTCAGGAAAGGAGGAAGAAGGCTGGAAGCATGGCAAGGGCCTACTGGCGCGATTACTATAAAGGGCGTAAGGGAGGTTGGATCCTCGTCCAATGCGGTTTAAGTCCCGAGGATGCGAAGAAACCCTTCATTGGCATTGCGAACTCATGGAGTGAGATCGTACCGGGGCATCTATACTTAAGGGAGGTGGCTCGCTTTATCAGGGATGGTATAAAAGCATCAGGAGGCTCATCCCTTGAATTCAACACTATTGCGACTTGCGATGGCTTCGGATACGGCTATGGCTATGGGAAGCCCGATACTTGGAAGTACTGTCTTCCTATCAGAGATGTCACGGCGGACTCCGTGGAGCTCATTGCCAAACATGTGGACTTCGATGGGCTGGTCCTTCTGAGCGCGTGTGACAAGAGCAACCCTGGCATGCAGATGGCAGCAGCTCGGATCGACAAGCCTTCGATCCTCGTTCCTGCAGGATTGAACTTCCGTAGATGCCCCGGAACTGGACTTGGAACAGCGACGACAGGCCAGTGCATGTCCGAAGCCCTTGGCATGGCCTTACCAAGGACTGCCACGACTTACACCATCTCTCCCGTCCATGAAGAACTGGCTAGAAGATCTGGAGCCATGGCCGTAGATCTTGTGAGATCCAACATCAAGCCTTCGGACATCCTGACGAGGAAGGCTTTCGAGAATGCCATCCGGGTCCTTCTAGCCATCGGCGGTTCTGCAAACTACTGCATGCATCTCCCAGCCATCGCCCACGAGCTAGGCATAGAGATCGGCATTGAGGATTTCGAAAGGCTGGGTGAAGAAACGCCCTACTTGAGCCACTTATCCCCCAATGGTCCTTGGACACTAGAGGAACTTGATATGAGGGGAGGTATTCTAGGTGTCATGAAGGAACTGAGCCCCCTCTTAAACCTCGATGTCTTAACAGTCACGGGAAAAACTCTCGGCGAGAATCTGAAAGAATTTGATAAGTGGGCGGGAATCCAACCGCAACGTGGGCTTTCCTATGAAGATCTATCGAAAGATGTTTTGAGGCCTCTGGACGATCCTATCCTAAAAACTGGGGGCTTAACAGTCCTAAGAGGAAGTCTTGCTCCTTGGGGCTCCATCATCAGAACTGCGGGCGTGAGGAAGGAGAAGTACCTTTATACAGGTCCTGCTAGGGTCTTCGATAGTAAGCTTAAGGCAACCGAAGCCCTCCTGAACGAGGAATACGACCCTGATGAGGTCATCGTAGTTAGGTATGAAGGACCGAAGGGCGGACCAGGAATGCCGGAGCTCTGCTCTGAAGCCCAGATGCTTGGAACAGAGGAGTCGGCCACATACTTGGTCACTGACGGACGCTACTCTGGCGGTGGCAACGCGGGAACGATCGTAGGCTTTGTCACGCCCGAGGCTTTCGATGGAGGACCCATAGCCATTGCAAGGAATGAGGACCTAATAAAAATCGATATACCAAACAGGCGATTGGACATACTTCTATCGGAGGAAGAGGTGAGGGAGAGGCTTAAGAAATGGAGACGGCCCGAGCCCAAGTTCAAAAGGGGCTTTCTAGCCCGCTATATCCATGAGGTGGCTCCAGCCCTTAAGGGAGCCTACCTTGAATCACCGATGGCAGCCAATCCCTGAAGTTTTTCGTAGAAAATCCGTTTAGAAGGAAATGGTTGTAGCCCTTCAAGAAAGACGAAAGGAAATAAGGATTTGATGGCATCCCTTTAGGTCATAGGCATTAGACCAATCGATTAAGCCTGTTTACTTTCTTTGTTTTCCAAGAATAGGTTTTTATTTTTGAACTCGCTCCATAGCCACAAGCCGAGCAACGCCCCTTTTTCACATTGTACGACCTTCGACCGCACCTTCGGCATTTTATATGAAGCTTCTCTCGGCCAAATTTTCCAGCGGAGGATGTACCCTTCACCATAGTGTTTCACTCCATGTGCCTAAGGGGAGGGCGATATGATGATGACGTTATCCCCCCTAATAATGATGGAACCCAAAGCCTTTGTATCGGACGAATCTGTAACGTCCTCTGCCTCCTCTAGGACGAGGTTCATATGCTGGTCGTAGCCCGTCAGCTTGCCCCTGAGACTTCGCCCTCCTTTCAAGCGAACGAGTACGATCTTACCCAAACTCATTTCTAGGATTTGGATCGGCATCTTTTCCAAGGCTTCATCATCCAACCCTAAATAACCCCTTAAGGCTCGATATTTCTCAGGCCTTGCATTTAACTTTTCTGTCAAAGGAAGGGAGGCTTATGGAAGGTATGCGCATCCAAGGAACCCTTATGGTCCTTCCCTATAAGGCTATCCTTTCGAAGATGCCCTATACGAGACCACAAGAGCGCTTACGCCTCATCTTAACTAATTTTGGTCTCTTAATAAATAAAATAAAAATATCATGTCTATCTAAATTTTTATTTTGTATAATTTGATGGAAAATAAATATATTTCAAAAATCTATTCAGGTATATTCAAAAATATGTACCTTCCTAAATAAGATTTATTCATGCCTAAAATCGTTAGCATTCATAGATCCAATGTAATTTGACCATAGAAACTACAATTTTTTATCGTTCGATAAGGCATCTATCCCGTTTTACTCTTGACAGCGGGCCATCTTCATGACAACTTCAGCAAATTCTGGTCTAATTATCCTTCCATGAAGATACTTTCCGGGTTTATAGTCCTCCCCCAAAATCTCCTTGATAGGTACGGGCTCTCGATACTTGCAAAGGGAAGATCCGAAGTAAAGTTTCCACTTCCAACCCATTCTCTCGCATTCATCCCTCTCCTCCTTGGGTAGTAGGCTCGTTTCATCTATCCTCTCGATAACTCCATGCCCTATGAAACTGTCCTTCCCTTCCCTTTTTCTCGCGAAGAAGACCTTTGAGCCAGGTTCCCAACGCCTGGTCAATCCAACGTAGTAGCAATGATTGTTGAAGACTCTTTGCTCATATTCATCTTCAGATATCCGGAGTATGTAGTCCACCATAGGGATCAACCTCTTTGAAACGAATTGAATCCCTTCTTAAGAACCTAAAGGATATGAACTATCCTGAAATAAAAATTTAACTGAACCTAGACCTTTCTGATAAAGGACTTTCACCCATTTTACAGGCCCATATGGACATGTAAAATGAGGGAGGATGCTCTAAGCTTTATTTATTATGCTTGATGTTAATCGGCACTCTCCATAACTAAAGCGGGAGATTCTTGCACACAGTCCCTTCAAAACTCTGGAACCTTATGCATGTTGATGCTCATCTCATCATCAATCATTGAGCTATCTACAAAGAGTTGCCATCATCTGCTAATGACTTCTTCAGGGATTCGTATCCTGTGGAAGCACCATTAATAAAATGCTCTTCTTCGAGGATTGTTGGTATCCGTCAGGCTTTTGGAGGATTTCCCCATAGCCAACAAGCTCCCTGATTAAGAGCGAATAAAAAATAAATAATTTTATAAACGCTCAAACCGCCCTGCCTATCTGGGCTTGGAGCTTATCCGAGCCTTTGGACATCTAAGCTACGTACAGAAGGATCGGTAATACGGAAATAACTTTTTCAGACTTCATCCCCACGATTAAAATCGGAAACTTTCTCACCGAATAGCGTAATCAGAGGAGCGAGAATGCCCAGCCGACCGAATAGCTTTTATTATCAACGTCACGAAAAATGATGCGCGGTGATGCCTTGCTCGCGAAACTGTATTTCAATAGGATTGACGAGGACCTGAGAAGGTTTTCCGAGGAACAATCAGAAAATCTCTCAAAAGCTGCCAAGCTCATCGCCGATGCCGTCCTTTCTGGAGGCAGATTCTGGGTTTACGACAAGGGTAAAGCCATTACCTCTGAGGTTACGGGAAGGGCGGGAGGGCTCCTCATGGTCCAGCCCCTACAAGATCCAAGCGGCTCCCAGCTCAGGAAAGGCGATGTTGTCGCGATGAGTGCCGTAAGGGGTGATGATGCCTCGGACATCAGCTTAGCTGAGGTAGCGAAGACTAAGGGCGCTAGGACGATAGCCATCCTACCCTTTAGGAATCCTCCCAAGGCTTCCAGAAGTCTGAAGGATATAGTCGATTTAGCCATCGATGACTATGCAGAGCCTGGGGATGGTTGTCTGGAGGTCCCTGGGCATCCATCGAAGATATGCCCCACGACTGGCGTAATCAATGCAGCCATTATGTGGGCCATTTGTGCAGAGCTTGTGGATGAGCTCAGGCGGAGGGGAAAAGAAGCCCATATATACAAGAGCGTTTTCAGGGTCGGAAGCTCCGAATGGAATGCCAAGATGCGGGAGGAGTTCCAGAAGCTAGGCTACTAGAGGAGGTGGAAGAAAGAATGGGCCTTGGGTTGGATTATCTGAACTACGTTAGGAATGAACTACGAATGGTCGTGGAGAAGGAAATGGGAAAGATCGAAAGGGCTGCCCAATGGGCGGTCGAAACCCTGGCTTCTGGGAGAACCTGCTGGCATGCAGACATAGGACATATGCCCGAGCTCGAAGTGAGGATTGGAAGAGAAGCGAGGCCTAACATCTTCAAGCCCCTCAGGCCAACCCCCCATGGAAGGGAAGTAAGGCTTCCTGAAGTCCGTCCTGGTGACTTCGTGGTGCTGGGCGATCAGTTCGATGTAACCGAAGGTTTTATCGACATGGCTTTAGAGGCGAAGAGGCTTGGTGCTAAGGTTGTGGGTATAGGGGCATCGATGAGGGCTTATAGGAATGAAATTCCCGTGCGGCACTTCTCTGGAAAGACCTTGGAAGATGTGGTGGACCTTTTCATAGATACGCATGCCCCCATGGGAGATGGAGCCTTAACGGAGGGCTTGAGGATAGGCTTTGGAGCCACCACAGGCGTCCTGAACTGCACAATATACTGGGCTCTTTGTGGAGAAATAGTCGAAGGTCTTGTGAAGAAAGGCTTAAGGATCCCAGAATAAGCGCTTCGTGTCACATCACATTTGCGAATTTCGCCTATAGCGGAAGCCTTTGCTTTTTATGGAAGACCTCAGCTAGCTTCCGAACTTATGAACCCATTTCATAGCAGCATAGCATAGCAGATCTTTGCTTTGCTTTGCCTTATGGAGACGCTCAAAGCCCTGGAAACCTTCCCGATAAGGCTGAGGGGAAAGGCATAGAAGGACGAAGAATGGAGGCTATATCCCATAGAACGGGATAAAATGGACAGAATAGAGAAGTTCCTTCCCCTCGAATCAAAGAATTGGCTGGGCATAAGCCATCATAAGGTATAGGGGTTTTCCTAAACCTTAATTTCAAAGCCCCTCTTTTCAGAAGAAAGCCAATTAAGGGTGTTCCTATTGAGTTTCAGTTTCGACCATCCTTAAGATGGACTTTAATTCTTGTTAGGACGGGATAACCATGGCCCAAGATTGCTTCCCGGAAGAAATCCAAGAAATTGTTGAGAGGATGAAAGAAGTAAAGGGTATCTTGATGATTAAGCCCCTGATAGATGAGGAAAGGACGCTTATCCTTAAAGAGGAAGAAAAGGCAGAAGAAAGAATGATTCTTGGGAGCTATAAGCCCTTTAACGCAAGTCTGAGGGAAGCCCTTTCTAGAGCATTTACCCTAGCCATCGCCGTAAAGTCGACGGAGTTTCCTTTCAATTACCATCCAGTTGTAAAGCTACTCCAAGGCTCCATCATCCTTGGGGAGGAGATCGAAGATCCTAAGGAGGTTGCTAGGTTGAGGGTGGAAGGGAGAAACATCTTCCTATGGAATCATTTCGTCATCTATCCCACAAGAATCTCTGCTATGAGGGCAAGGATGAAGATGGAAGAAAAGGCGGAGGAAACGGCTGAGCATCCCCGTCTTGTCTATATTCCAAGACCTCTTCAAGGGCTTCCGCTTCCCCCACAGGTCAGAAGGGTAGTCGTCGGATGCCCAAGCCTGGAAGGACATAGGCTTCTTCTGAAGATCCTGAAGATCGAAATCCATGGAGGGGAGGCATCAGATATAGGAACCCTACTTTTAGGCTTCGACTTGGAAAAAGGAGACCTTTTCCCATAAGACTTGAATCCATCGATTCGTTACCGTTTCTTTTTCGGTTCCGTACATTCTGCCAACTTTGAAGCTTAATCTTCCTTTTATAAATCAGGGATGGACATGCCCGGCCTTTGAAGCCCAGACATGGCTTCTAGGGCCTTTTCAAGTCCTATCGATTCCTTCCCTTCCTCCATCGCCTTGACCTCCGAAGCCTTAACCCTTCGCTTGACACTTCTAGTTATAAGGGCTGCTGCCGAGGCTATACCTGGAATTACGGTGCCTAAGATGGCAAGGGGGGTGAAAGCCCATAAGGCAATCCCCATAGCAAGACCAGCCAAAAGGACGGCTGAGGCTGTTGTTATCTGGAGGATTCTGGCTTCGAAGGATAGGGGATGTTCGACGACGATGATCTTTCCATCGGCTCCATCCACAAAGCCCCCATAAACCTCTCCCTTATACTCGTATGAGAGGCTCCAGATCGGATAGTGGACTAGGCCTCGATAATCAACCTTGGCCTCCACAACCTCGAAACTGAGGGCATTATTGCAACTCTCGAAGGCCTCCTTTCGAAGGGCCTCCCTTAGCCTCTGGTATGCCAGATCCGTACCTGTCCTGACATCGAAGGAGGGCTCATGATAGACCCCTTGGCTTCGAATTCTCTCTTCGAAAAAGCACTTTCCCCTCATTGGGAACCTGTAGCCTTCCAGGAGTTCCGTGAAGGATTCTGAAGCCACAATGCCTATATTATCGAGCTCCTCTACAGCCGCAAGCCTTCCTCCCCGAGATTTCACAAGAGCCTTTCCTTCGATATGGAAGAAGTAGACGGGAACATAATGTAGCTCCCTTTTCTTAAGAACGGAATCTTGGGAGAGATCTTTGGGAATGCCAACCTGTCGCATAAGAAAGGTCATCAATGCCTCCAAGGGATCAGTCTGGCATAGTGGAAAATAAAAATGGTCGGCTTTGAGGACCCGATCCTCGATCCTTTCTTCAACCCCTATCTTGAAAGTAAGGCCGCAGAAGGGGCAGGTGGTCGTGGTTACTGTCTCCGGGATTTCGAAGGACGCAGAGCAGTAGGGGCATTTGGCCTCCACTAAAAACATCCTCCCGTGCGTTTATTTATCATTGAATAATCGCAATCAATCATCGCCGTTCCTGTCCTTCGACCTTCCCCTTCGAATTCCATCCATCTATCCATTCTCCCCATCCTTCCTAGAGCCACCTATGCTTCCTCCCCTCGATTCTAATGTCTGCCGTGAGCCTTCGCCCCAACATCAAGCCTAGGATCATCGATACGCCCAAGACAATGAGCCCAAGCTCCATGTATCCTTGCTCCCAGAGGATCGTTGCAAATCCTCCTAGGAGGCATGCCATTATGGAACCGAGGACATAGAAAATGCGCCTGAACATCAGAACCGGCTCCATTGCAACGATAGGCTTTCCATCCCAACCTGCATGGAGGACTTGGAAAAGGCTTCCCCTGAAGACATACGTAACCCTCCATAAAGGAAGGAGGACCAGCTTTACGTTTAATACCCTTTCAACTTCAGCGCTGAAGTACTCAAGCTCCTGTCCCTTTCTCCTATACTGCTTCCTAACAGCATCTACGGAATCCTCTGCGAGCCTATTGGTAGCCTCAACTTCGTCGAACTCTGGTGCCAGAAGGTTCAGGTGGGAGTTCTTCCTCCATTCCTCTTCACCAAGCCCGAGGAGCCTTGCCTCTTGGGGATTCGAGGATCTATAATAGTCGATGAGTTCTGATAGTCCAAAGGCCAGCGCCTGCCTCCGAGCCATGATACCCATGGGAAGCTTTAGATCAAAATCCTCCTCATACCTTCGCCTCTCGACTCTAGCCCCCTTCCCAGATCCCCGGCGCTCATACCGGATGTAGATGGCATGGCCCTTCATCGAAACTTCGGCTGTCCAGAAGGGGTAGTAAAAACCTTCGAGGCTGAAGACCTGGACCTGACCCCTTATGCGCCTCATGTCTGCATCCTTCTCCAATCGTCTATTGAAGGCTTCCAAGATGGACTCCCTAGCCTTGGAGGGAACGAGGAAAATTCTATCCAAGGATACGGAACTCTGTAAGGCTGAAGGGTGGCCGCAGTATCCACAGATAGCTACGATAGTCTCAGGCGTAACCCTAAGAAGACTTCCACACCTTCCGCAGCGAAACTCCATAATCTCCTGCCTTTGGGATGAGGAATCCATGACCCTTCTTCTCACCCTCTTCTAGAGGGCTTAAGCTAATTGTTTGTGGGATTTAAGTTAAGCCTCTTTGAAAATTTTCCTTACTTAAGCGCTAATTTTACGGATTGAGGTGAAAAAAGGCTGGGGAATGCTTTAAAAATGATCGAAAGAGTTCTGGAGATTTGTCTCCTTACGATAGTTCCTTCGATGATTGTTTATTAGATAAGCGGAAAGAGGGAAGAGCCTTATGCCATTGTAAAAAGAATGCCCAGCTCTTCGGGGGATCGATCGTTTCCTCCAGAGCCTGATCGCCCTCAATAGCCCAAGGATACAAAGATCAGGAAAAATGATCCAAGAATCGGAAGGGTTAAAGGCTTCAACTTTACTTGCGGCTTTCAATCACATACGCCAATAATACTATCAATAAGGTTACCGCAATTACACTAAGAATCATCAAAAACCAAGGCTGATAGTACAGCACCCTTTCAGGCTCTATGATCGTAAGCGTGTATATGGCTGTTCTATTCAAGGCTCCTCCCACACCCCTTATGGTTATCTCGTAGATCCCTGTTGGGGCTAAGGGGCCAGGAGCTATGGTCAGTATGCATGTAAACGGAGGGATTCCTGAGGATACGCTGAGTTCGTGAGATATCCCCGAAGGAAGGCCCGAAACAGCTAGGGTTACGGGTTGGGCAGTACCATTCAGAAGCCTTACCTCGATCGTTATGTGCAGGCTCCCTCCCTTCTGGATGGCTCCGCTGCTAGGATTAACTGATACGCTAAAATCGAATGCCAGTATGAAGTTGGCTGTTAGGTAAATCGGAGCCCCTTGGACCGTTATCTGAAGGGGATTGCTCGTAGAGTTATAGGTGCCAACCCATCCGTAAAATACATAGCCCGTATCTGCTTGGGCTACTAGCCTAACGGTTGATCCATCGTTGAACCAGTAGGTTCCTCCAGGCGGATCGGTTCTTCCTCCAATAGACGTTTCGAAAATTGTAAGCTCATACTCGGCGTGGTATGAAGGGATAAGGTTTCCTGGACGCGAAACCGTGAGGTTGAGCCTAGGCGCTTCGTGAATCGCATACCTTTTTCCCTTAACCATCGAATCCACATATTCTGCGTAGACGATTCTATGGACAGTCCCTTCATCCCACCAGAATGAAACAGGCATCTTCGATAAGTCGTAAGCATCATCGAAGGCATGGCTATAAGCCCCCTTCCAATCGATGGCAACGATCCTTCCTAGGGCATCCTGGGCCAAACCTTCCGCCGAAAAGGTCCATCGATACTGCGTTTTGTATGTAGCGAATATCGATTCCGATCCTTTGCTTCCATTTGGCACGACTATAGAGCCAGCCCTTAAAGCGAATAACCCGATCGTAGAATTCCATAGGAAGCGCTTTTCCGGATTTGCGTATACGATGGATTTCCACTCAAAGCTGTGGGAGGAGCCCACCTCCCATAGGAAGCCTACAGGAAGGCTGAAGTACGAATAGTTCACCCCATCCACCCTAAGAATGGTCCCTAAGGCATCGGGACTCAAGCCTATAGCCGAGAAAGTAACCAAAACCTTGGCTGGAAATGGATAATTTGGCTGAGATTGCATGTAAAGCGTGTACAAGACATCCGCCAGATAGTTAATCGCCAAGTTCAAGGATTCACCAACTCTTTCTCTAAAGGTTCGATCATCCCAGTTGTAGTTCCTGTCCATCCATACGCATGTAAGGCCTCTGCCCGATGAGTCGAAGGTTGTATCGTATGCAAGCTTTACGGCAGCCTCGTAGGCCGAGATTATTTCAAGTTGGCCATCGAAAGAAAGGTACATATTAAACTCTGCATCGTAGCTCGAGGTCTTGCCGTTTACATAGGCTTCATAGTCGCTGTGATGGGTTTCCGCTCCCCAATCGGTGCCTGAGCCCATGACATGACAAAAAACTGCCATATCAGCCAAGTAATGGCTCATGATCCCAGCATATTTCGCGGCCATGCTAATGTTGCCTGAAATAAGGTAGCTTAGGGCTTCATTGTATGTAGCGTTCGCTCGAACGGCCGCTGAGTCGTCCACAAGGACTCCCTTGGAATTGAAATAGATGTGATGTAAAGAGGTGTCTCCAATGCCATCGGGGGCTCGGCCGTTATCGGGAAGCTCAGTACCGTATAGGTACAAGGGGAGATTGGCGACTATCCAGTATTTAACTTCTTCTGGCAACCAGTCTAGAGCATGTTCGGCTATCCAGTCATGGGTTCCATAGTCGGATTTCAGGGGGTCCGAGCTGAAACCGCCATTGCTCCAAGCATGGGTAGATTTTAATAAAGAGGATGTGAGGACAAGGAGGCAAAAAGCAAAGGCAAGGAAGCGATTCATCACTTCATCCGCAATATGTTTGCGAAAAGGCTTAATAAAAAGTATTAAGGACAGAACATCTATACTTTCCATGATTATTTTAAATAACAATTTAGGAATTTTTAGTATGCATTTGTGATTTAATGAATCTTTTCCATTTTAGAATAATTTCTTTAAGAAAATAAAACATTTATTTCCCTGGCTAGAATTTTTATAGTTCTCGAGCTTTCTTTTTTGAAAAAGAGAATAGATAAAAAATTTAAATAATGCCTTAAGGAATAATTTTCAAAGGAGATCGATATGGAACAGTATGGTATGCCCCTGATAGGCGACGCATTCCCTCATTTGGAGGTTAGAACTACAAAAGGTATCATTAAGCTCCCGGAGGATTATAGCGGAAGATGGTTCATCCTATTCAGCCATCCTGCTGATTTCACACCCGTCTGCACGACAGAATTTGTCGCCTTCCAAAAGAGATATGAAGAGTTTCAGAGGCTGCAATGCGATTTAATAGGCTTGAGCATCGATCAGGTTTTTGCGCATCTGAAGTGGGAGGAGTGGATAAAAGACAAACTTGGAATCGAGATTCAATTTCCGATCATAGCTGACAACACTGGCGAGGTGGCTGCAAAATTAGGTATGCGTCACAAGCAAGCGGGTGGGGCTCAAACCGTAAGGGCAGTTTTCATTGTCGACCCGAGGAGTATCATTAGGGCAATTCTCTATTATCCCATGGAACTCGGCAGAAACATGGATGAAATACTCAGAATGATTAGGGCGCTCCAGATAGCCGATAAGGGTTATGCCATGCCAGCCAACTGGCCTAATAACGAAATCATAGGCGATCGTGCAATCGTTCCTCCTGCGGACTCCATAGAAATGATTAAGAAGAGAAGGGAGCAGGAAAAAGCGGGAGAAATAGAGTGCATAGATTGGTGGCTTTGCTACAAGAGAATAGGAATATAGAGTGATTGGCAAGCCCATCTATGTATAATATAAGTCTATATTTTTTTATTTTTGGGGTTAATTCTTTCTTGTAGTTTCCCATAATTATTTCACTAGCTCCATTTCAATTGGAACTTTTGCCTTTTCTTGAGGCCTTTTCAATATATGTAGGCCTTCCTGAGCTTCCCAAGCCTCCTACGGGAAACCCCCTGGATCAAAGCTATCTGACCAGAACCCATTCCCCTCAGCTTCTGCCGGATGATCCAACGATATTATGGTCGTTAAGCTCAACTATGAATCCTTTATGATGACTAGTGAAATAATTTCGGGAAACGAGAGGGTTAATTCTTTCTTTCATCCTTTTTTAAAGGAGCTACATTTTTTCCTGTTTTTGAAGAAATTTTAACCTTGAAAGGCCCGAGCGGGATTTGAACCCGCGATCCCCAGCTTACCAAGCGTCCTTAGGAATCTCAGCATCCAATGAAAGAATGGAGAATATGGAGAATGGAGAGAATTAGTTAGAAGACTTCAGAAATTGGTTAAGAAGTAAATACAGTGAGATATGGACTTCTGAAGTATTTCGGAATATAAATCAGCCTTTTTTGAAAGCTCCACAGGGAATTCAACAATTTTCTTCTTTTCACTTTCCGCATATCCTTCTCTATCGACTAGGGAGTTGAAGTTGCAGATAATAGTCTTTCTTGAAGATCTCTTCTCAAGCATTGCCTCAGCAAAGCAGTTATAATCAGACCAGAATGGATTCTTATTTCTGATTTTATTGAAAATCCTCTTTACTGACTTCATAATTTATCCTAAAGCTATGATTTTCTTATTCCAGTTTTCCGCTTATTAACAGGATTGTTGGCATACGTCAGGCTTTTGGAGGATTTTTCCATCGTCAACAAACTCCCTGATTAAGAGCCTCAGTTTATATCGTGCAAATACGATTGTCAAGAGTAAAAATAAAAAGAGGTCATTTAATCTCTTTCTTGCGTTTTTAATCTTTAACCTTCAATTTCTTCGACCTCTTTTAATATTTTGAGAATTTGTTTTTTAAATTCAGGAAGTTTGTTTTTGATGGTTACCCAGACCAGCTCTAAATTCACACCGAAGTATTCGTGAATCAACTTATCCCTCATACCGGCAATATCTCTCCAGGAACCTCACGATACTTTGCCCTTAACTCTCTGCTTAAATTCTTAGTTGCCTCACCAATTATCTCAAGCCATCTTAAGACGGCGTACTGCTTCTCCACGTTCTCAAAAAATCCCTCTTTGGTTAAGCCATCTACAAATTTCTCTACGTTAGACATTGCCTCTAGGATGTGTTTTAAGTATGCCTTATCTCTTTTCATAGACGATTCGCATTTCCTTTTTTACATCTTCTATTATGTATGGATTTAAGCTACTGAAAATTCCAAGGTCAACTTTTCTTTTAAATACTCTTCTCAACTCATTTTCTATCCTAACTAAATCAAGAAGGCTCTTTTCGCTACTTCGCTCAAATTCAATTGCTATATCTATGTCGCTCCTTCTCTTTTGCTCTCCTCTAACGAAAGAACCAAAAATAGCCATGAAGACTATGTCATTCTTTTGACAGATCTCAGCCAGTTTTTCTTCTAAACCCTTTCTCCTCATCTCCTCCGGCAAATTTTTAATCTCAATTTTAATACTCATATCTAAATTGTTAAGGATTCCCTTGAATTTAAGCCTTTTTCTCATGAACTTCTCCGAGACTTGGAATTCTTCACCTAGTTCTGGGATTGGGTCTGAGGATTCCATAACCCATTCTTCCTTTTATTTCTCATTCAACCTATCCTCTGGGATTAAAAGGTAGGCTGCAAATACCTCAGCCATTTTCTCTTGTTTTCTCTGCTTCGAATAATTAAACCTGTCAGCTCTCATCTAGAAAGTAGTTTACTTTCAAATTCCTATGAAATAGGTCCTGACGGCATTCCAAACTTTTCTGCAAAGACTATTTCTCCCCCATTTGCTTAGCCAATAGTAGGGGCTTCTCCTGAGCCTTCGTGAACCCTATCTAGCCTTTTCCACCGTCCTGAGGCAGTTTGACGAATTCGTAGAACTTCTCCTTGAACTCAGAGTACTCTTCGTCGAGCACCCCCACTCCTTAAGCTTTCTTTATTCCACTCAAAAATCCTCAATTCTCAGTTATCGGATGGCTGTGAATCCGTGGGAAGGTCCGGGCGGGATTTGAACCCGCGATCCCCAGCTTACCAAGCTTGAATTTTATGGAAAATGGTTCATGAATTTGTATGGAAAGCGTGAACTTGAATGATTCCTTGAGTTACAGGGCTCGTTACCTACTCCATGCTGTGAACTAGAGGGGGTTAAGCATTGGATGAAGCGATCCAACCTGCTTCATCATCCATCTTTTGAACAGGATGTTTTGAGCCTGAACCTTCCGATAAAACACTTAAAGAGGGGAGCTGAATACCCCATAGTTTCTTTAGCTGGTCATAAGTTTGAGCGGTATGAATTCCAAGGAAGTGTTAATGTAAAAGATGAAGGAGGAAGATCTTTAAGCATTGGAAAATTTTCACAGAACGAAAATCTATGGAGGAAAATAGCTTTTCATACCCTTCAACTTATTGACGACGAGTGTAAAATCAAGTTGAATAGGTAGCTCTGTTTCAGGATTAGCCGTTCAAGTTTTAGGTGGAACAACTTCCTTTCTTTTCTTAGTAATTACTTCAAAAATAGGAGAAGGCCTAAATTTAACCCATTCTTGTATGTATTCTTGAAGTGTTCGGCGAGAGCTTAGACTCATCCAAAATTTTACAAAAGGAAATATTGAAGATTTTTCTTTCTGATTTTCAGTCATTATTCACCACCAGTGGGCAAGATGTATCTCATTATATGTATATGTGAGGGCTGGAGATAATATTTTCTGAGCCAATTCCTCATTACAGTCCATGCTTCAGTATATTCATTAGATTCTTTATAATGTTGGACTTTAAGTCCTATAGCTTTAGCCCTATTAAATCTAATAGTTTCTTGGTGAAGACTTGCTTGATAGAGGAGTTCTCCAATGATTTCTTTTCGTTTCCTTTCAACGTATCCAGCCTTGTCCAATAATTCGTTTGCATATCCATCAACCATTTCAACTAATCGAACAGCGCGGTCGTATGACTCTGGATATAGACAGTCGGCGAAGTGTTGATACGGATAAGATGCATCTTCTACGCCTCTTGTTCCAAAATATTCATCAAGATTTTTGAAGGCACTAATGAGTGAAATAGCGTATATTACTCTTTCGCCCTCAACATAATATGGGTCTATGGGAGAAAGCTGACTTATATCTCCCATAATTATTTCATTACTTGAAATCGAAAGTAATGTGGCACCACTGGCAGCAATATGAGGAACAAACGTTATTATTTTATCAAAATTTTCCCGTAGGACGCTCGCGATAACGTAAGCAGAAGGGATTAATACCCAATTAGGTTTAAGTCTGAGGCACTTCCTTTATTTTCGGCTCTCATCCAAGCACAAATCCCAAACAGTCCTATCCCCGTCGATCCAGCCTTTGTAGCAACCTCAGAAGGAGCCGAACCATCGAGCCGGGGGATCCTGGACAAGAGGGCTCCTATTTCGGGATTCTCTCTTTTTCGCTAGCATATACCATTAGGAAATCCATACATTATGAAATTTAGCTTTTCAAGCATTCCGTATGCGCCCAATTAAAGAATGCCTTAATAAGGATGGGCTTAACCTCCTTTTCCCACTCATCCCTTAAACCTGCTGCTGAAAAACATGGGTTTCCTGCATACAGAGCATGGGACCGTAAACTCTTCCATGCCATAGGATCCATGCCGTTGGCCGAAGGCATGGATCCTATCCAAGGTTTCCCATGACGACCGTCATAAGCCGATACTTTGATATTAGGTGGAGTCTTTCAAGGTTCGGCCTTCATCACTTTTTGCGTAAACTCCTTCTTTCTGAGGGGAATATGGCAGAAAAGGCGTTGTGTTTTTATGCTTTTATGGCTAAGATTATTGGAATTCTGAGTAGGAATATGGTTGCCACCGTGATGAATGGAATGGTGACGTTGGGGATGAACGCGGCCCACAAAATTCCGCCTATTGTTGGGCCTATTATTGTGCCTACGCCGGAGGCTGCTCCTATCAGGCCGAAGCCTCCGGCCCTTCTCTTGGTGGGTATATGATCCATAAGCCATGCTGAGTAAGCTGGATTTGACAGGTTCCCTATAAAACAGATCAGTCCAAGTATGCAGATGAATTGCATCAGGCTTTTTGTTAGCGGAAGTAAGGGAACTAATACGGCGGCTGCGACTCCGCAAATTAAGACTATGGGTTTTCTACCAAACTTATCTGCCATTTTTCCTCCTGGAAGCTGGGCAATTGCCGTTGCAATCCCCCATCCAATGGAAAAGCTGATTCCCAATTCGAAGACTGAAACGCCAAGCACATACATGAGGTAAGCATAAAAGATCGTCGTCAAAATACCGTTAGCTAAACCCGACAGGATGCTGTCTCCCCCGAAAAGGAACAAAATCCGCTTATAACCAGTCGTTAACCCTTCAGCATGTTTCTCTTGTCCAAGCGAGGTTTCCTTTTCAATTGTTTTAGATTCTTTTATGGGTAAACCTTGCACTTTTATGTTTTCCATAACCTTAAAGATTAGAATGATGTTTGCTATGGAGATTACAAGTGCAGCCACAAAGGAGGCTTTTAGGCCTGCAGATTCGGCGAGAAAACCTCCGATTATTGGTGCCAGGGTTTGGCCGAGTATCCATGAAAGATTAAATAGTCCATAGGCTGTAGCCCTCGAAGCTTTCTGCGTTATATCGGCTATGAAGGCGTTCACAATGGGAGGTAAGATGCCAAAACATATTCCAACTATAATGTAGGAGGCGAATAGCCATGAAACATTGTTTAAAACTAAAAGTAGAGTGTAGGAAAGTGGAAAAAGAAAAACCGAAAAAAGAATAAGCCTTCTCCTTCCAAACTTGTCCGCGATGAGCCCTGCTGGCAAATTCACCGATGTCCTCACAAGATTAAAAATTGAACTGAGGGCGCCGATGGTCACAACCACCGCTGTTTCCTCTTTCAAAAAATCCCTAATTAGGTATGGAATCGCCGGGGCAGCGGTAGAGTCGGCGAAAAACACCAAAAACATCACACACCATAAAATTAGAAAAACAGGCCCCAAAGAAGAAATGCTGGACGCTAAGCGCCTCATCATATGCGTCATTATTTCCACCTCTTTCTCTCTCTCACGCGCGTATTTTCAACGTAGGTGAGCGTTCCATAAAGATTAAATGACACGGCCTTAATTCTCACAACCATCAACCTCAATTTATCTGATCGCGCACGTGCCAGCTGTGCCATTTTTTGATGCGGTCTTCCATTCGATTCAAACTTCCGTTGTGGTTGGGTTAAAGCTTTCCCCTTTGGGTTAACGCTTGTGCTTTCCAATGTGCATCGTTCGTGTAAGGGCTGAATACACGAAGAGGAAGCCTAGCGTCTGCGGACGTAGCGGAAGCCCTGATGGAGCACAGGGGCTACCTGACCGAAGTTTACAGGAGGTACCCGGATCCCGAGCGAACGCTCGGCGAAGCCTATAGGAAGGCGATAAAAGGGCTTACGGTCCTTATCGAAGAGAACCCTGACGATGCCCGCATGAAAACCGTCGAAGCTTTGAACGTACAGCTTCAACAACGCCTCGAAAGCCTGGAAGCCGAGTATAGGGACTTCAGGACAAGGATGGCACAGGAGCTAGAGGAGCTAAAGAAGATGGTAAAAGAGCGGATGGCTTGAAGGGGGCTGGGGGAAATAATATCGATGCTCGAAGGCCAACGAAATTGTTCAAAATATCAAATCCGATATTGGAAAGTTGCTACAGCGTAGCAACTGCTTTACCCTCGGCAAAATTTTGCCTAGGGTCTCCACGTAGCATTCTTAGGCTAGGGAGATCTACTCTTTGCCCAAAAACCCCTAGGCTCGCTGTAAGTCTGTCCCACTGTGGGGTAGGCTTGCGATGGCCGTGGCCGTTAGTTTTATTAAACTTAATAAAATTAACGGCTCCTATGGAGGGGACGGAACTGGCGGAGTCTTGGGATGAAAAGGTGCTACGCCATAGCACCTTTTCGTGGACTTGGGGTTGGATGGGGTAAAGCTAACACGCTTATTGTAGCCCGGTAACCTAATGCCTCCAAAAGTTATTACAGCGTAATAACTTTCAGGATCCCATGAGGATAGCTTACCCAAATTTTTGGGAGACCCCTCCTCTTCCAAAAAGCTGGAAAGTGAGGCATTTTAGGCTTCGGAGATCATCCCCTTTATTAAAACATCAGCGTGTTCAAATGAACACCACGTGGATCGTTGCGGCTTCGATAAAAATGGGGAGCCTAGATCCGAAGGTATGGATCCTGTCCAAGGCTTCTACGGGATGACTAAGTCATGGAAGATGTTGAAGCGTCTTGAAAAAAGAGAGCCTATGAAAGGGCGGAAAGCCCTCCCTATTGTGGGGAAAGAATTTGGGCTTGAATATCGCTAGGGGCTTCCTGAGGCTGTAAGTTTTTACAAAAAGGATCCTCCCTTTGCCTCTATCTCATATTATAGCGAAAAGCTTTCTAACCGAGTTAGACCTCTAACCCATCCGGAATCCTTTGTACTCTGAACCATTACAACATGCTTTTAAGATTCGGATAAGTGCGAATAAGCCTCTGACCGGCTTCTAACCGCCATCTAATCACGCTGTTCGATCACTTTTTATGGATGGATGTTCAAGGGTTCATGGGGGCGATTGTGAGGCGCATTCCGGGCGAGAAGGCTGCCGAGATCGTGAGGCTCAGGGCTGGGGGCATGCCCCCTGAGGAAATTGCTGGGAGGCTTGGCATTTCCATGAGCACGGTCTACAACTACCTGAGCAAACATCAGGCTTTCGCGGACGAGGCCTTCCTGGAAGAGCTCCGGGCCGAATTAGATGCTTTCCATAAGGTTTATCAAGATGGAAATGCCGAGCTCATATCAGTATCGGGACAGGCTAGGGGGCTTGCTCAACTGCTTAGAAAATACCTTTTCATGCCCGAGGAGCTCACAGCTCAAGCCCTGTTGAATGCGCACTGGAGGAGGCTTGATGCATGCCGGAGACCGAGACGCTCTACGTGAAGGTGAGGAAGGAGGTTAAGGAAAGGCTGGAGCTCATGGCCAGGGAGCAAGCACGCTACATCGTGGACGTGGCCAGCGAGGCCTTGGAGCGCGGCTTGGGCCTCCCGGCTTCTGCGACGGCATCGCATAGCGCCGGGCAAAGCCCGGCTGAAAGGCTCATAGGGACATGGAAGCTCAAGAGTTGTAGGCACGTGGCGGAGGATGGATACTGCGGTGCCTGGGAACTGGGCAAAGAGGAAGCCGAACGCATTTACGGAGATGGGGCGAAGGAGCTGATGGAGCTCAGGACAGTCGGCAGGCCATCTTACGTAGGCTTCATACAGACGGGTGTGGAGAGCGCTGAGGTCTACAGCTTGAGGCCGAGCCCGGGTATGTGCTTCCACTGCATCTTTTTTGAAAGGAAGTATTAGAAAATTTGTTTATTCATCTGAACGCCATTGGAGACAAATTGTGTGCTCCTTTTTCTCTTTCGATCGTTAAGCTCGATGTGGTTTTCGATGACGAAGGCGGCGTGGAGCCATGGTAGAAATCGTACCTGGGCTGTTCGGCTTTTACGATGAGCTTCCTCCAGGAGTCGTCCCTGAATCCCCAGACGTTGAAAAAGGTACAACGGCGTTGTACCTTTTCGTGGACTTGGTGTTGGATGGGGCTCGGATCATACTTGCTGACCCACTGTCGGCTCATGTCAAGCTTGCGGGTGAAGCGTTTTGGCTCCCTTTGAGGAGTGCCGCGGAGGAGCAGGTTAACGAGACCTAGGTTTATATGGAAATATGCGGAAGGATATTTTAGATGGAATCGGGAGCTTCTTCAGGATCGGAAGCCAGGGGATTTCTGAAGGTTTACTTGAGAATCGAAGGAGAAACGGCTGAGCGCTTCCTGCGCATAAAGGATTATCTGGGGCTTAAGAAGGATACGGAGGTCCTAAGGGCCCTTATCAACTTTTACTGGCGCGAGAAAAAGGAGGAGTTTGAATTTTCCAGGAAGCCCTCGGAAGCCCAGCCCCTCCTTGAGCATTTCAATGTATGCGAGGATGGGGTCCTTGTCCTCGATAGGTCCCTGGCAAACTCCGTATCGAAGGGACGCATTGTAGACGTACGCTTAAGGCCTGAAGGAGCCTGGTGCGAATACCGCGGATCCAGGGATTGCCGCCACGCAGGCTTCGTCCTTGGAATCCCGGAGGTCCGGGAAATCCTCAGGAGAAAGGAAAGGAAGTAAAGGAGCCCAAAAAGCCCTAGAAGAGGATCCGGGGATGTTGAAGGGATCCTTGAATTGAATCATGGCTTTAGAGGGGCCTAACGACTAAGATTCATTGTGGCAGATCGATTACCATAGAAAAAAGAAAAGGTTTAAGGTGCCTTCTTTACGCCTCTCCTTTGCCCGAGCCAGTAGAGGATGCCAGCGACTATCCAGCATATTATGGTGCTTACGGGCGAAAAGCTGCAGTGCGCATAGTAGCCCAATAGGCAGGGCCTGCTGGCCGGAGCCGGCACAAGGGTCGAAACGCCGAGAAGGAAAAAGATGGCTATGAGAAGCCACCAATACCACTTCATCTTTCCCATGTAAGGCACCGCCTCTATGCTTCCGATAATGAGATTCTTAAGTTTTGCCGTTTCAGAGGGCGTGTCCGAAAATTGGCTACCATCCTAACGGAGCCGTGATTTCCCTAGGGACGGATAGTTTGTCTAAGCCTTGTTCTCCTTATGGGGCTTGTGGCCTCGTCCTTCAGTTCATGGACAATAACGAATTTTTGGACACGCCCCAAATGAGGAAAAAATAGTAGATCGCATAAACCCCTCATCTTTACTATAGAAAAAATAAAAGGTTTAACGTAAAAGATTCGGAGCTGTGAACTTTAGCCCATGGCATCACCTCCTATAAGCCCAAGGATGCCTAATGGCTCAGGGCCTCCATAGCCGCATGGAGAAGCCTTAAGGCTTCTATGGTATCGGATCCAGTTGTAGTAGCCCCTCCAGGCTTCAAGCCATGTTTTCACATGCCTGAAGGACGTATGGCATCTGCACGGAAAATGCAGGTCGAAGTCCTTCAGCCTTCGCTTTACTTCCTTGCTGAGCCTTTCAACAAGGTTTAGAAGGTCTTTGTCATGGATAAGCCTTAGCCTCAGCTCGGAGCATACGCTATACCATGGGGCTCCGTTCGCTACGACAACCCTTATGCCATAGAGGCTTTTGAGCCTCTTCAGGAAAAGGTAGGCTACAAAGCTGTTCCTTGTCCAGCTCAGCTCCAAGCCCAAAAGCTTACGGCTTTTCGGCTCTAAGGCTATCCATATCCAGGCTTCTTCTCCTTTTATGATTACGGTTCTCTCATCCACTACGGCTACCTTAGCCTTCCCTACGTAGAAGGCTTCTGATAGGCTTCCGAATCTATGGAGCCATCTCCATATGGACTGATGGCTCCTTGGATAGAAGAAGCTTATTGCCCTCGAATCCTTCCTAAGGCTCAATCCCTAAATAAGTAAAGGGCATAGGCTACTATGGCTAGGGGAGTCCTATCCCTCTCAAAGCATTTTGATGTCATAGTTCATCAAAGAAGATAGGGCTCCCCTAAGGCTTAAGGTTACAGCTCCCTGTACCGATCCAAAAAAGCCTAAAGGAAAGATGAAGGCCTCATTCAGAATAGCATCAAAATCGAAGAATGATCTACTAAGATGTTCTTTCCTTGATTAAAAGGGCTTCCATTTATGGATTTTTCTATAGGATTCCTGCCATAAGGCTGAATCTTATTGGTACAGGATTTTTAGATTCTGCCCCCTCTCCAGGATTAATGTTTTAGCGAATTTTAATTCTTCCCCCAGCTTTTCAAACTTGACTTCCGTTTCAACTATCTTTACGTTTTTTACCTCTTTTTCCTTCAGAAACGGTAGGCTGAGGGTTTTGATTTTCATGCCCCCGTATTTTACGGTTATTATTACTTCCCCCTCCTTTACTTCGAAGGTTCCCCATCCATTTCCTGTTGACCAAAAGCATGATAAATCAAGGCTTCCCTAGGCATAGCTTAATTATTTGTGTCTACTTTTTAGAGGGTATTAATGTATGATAATTTGGAAGAATTGTCGAAAATAGTAGAAGTACTAGCCGAACAAGATATAGATTATATTCTTGTCTCGCATGTTGTTCCATATCTAGAGGAAATTTCAGAGAAAGCCGCATATATAACTATAAGCCGAAATCAAATTGAAAATTTATTATCATTAGAAGAAAAAGATGTTAGTACAAGCTTTTATGATAAAATTTATCATATGGTGATAAATATAGAAGCAATAGCGGATCAAAAAATTGCCCAGTTCGAAAAACAAACAATATGGGAAAAGATGCTTGAGAAAAAATGTCCAATAAATTTTCCTTTCCTCTTGAAGTCCTTGAATAAACTCAGAATTTTAAAGAAAGTACAAGAAAATTTCAAATTGAACGAGAAAATCGCAAGTAAATATTGTATAGAACTTAAATGGAGCTGTAACCTTAAGCCTTTCCCATCACCTCCTTAACGATGGATAGCATGCCATAGGGCTCTAGGCCTCCGAATCCGCATGGAGCCTTTCCTAGGCTCATATGGTACCTTACGTGGTTATAGTAGCTCCTCCAGGCTTCAAGCCATGTTTTCACATGCCTGAA